>OJSE01000007.1_pt1 | contig 235920 bp, 190 predicted proteins | sample 1599351 | NCBI WGS metagenome assembly OJSE01 (sample SAMN04168656, study PRJEB22393) | human gut metagenome | biome: human gut microbiome; feature: stool | host: Homo sapiens | collected 2014-03-17 | reverse complement strand
GGCCGCCGCGGATGTTGCCCACCGCCTTCTTGGCGACTTCAATGATTTCACCGGTGATCCCGGCGGGCTCCATGAGGAACCCGGCCATTACGAAACCGATGGTGGCGATGAGCGGGAACTGGTCCATGCCGGTGTACAGGTTCTGAGGGATGAACTCCATCGGGAACGGCATCCCGATCATCGAGATGATGGAGGCCAGACCGATTACCCCAAACAGGGGCAAGCCAAGCAGCATGAAGACGACGAAGGATATGACGAGCAACATGGGTTAGTCCTCCCGGCTTTCGAACTCAAGCGTGTTGTTCCGGATATCGCGGCACAAGCCCTGAAGCGTCCGAAAGATGGTGAGGGCCATGCTGATCGGAATGATGAGATACGCGTACATGACGTTGATCTCGAGGGCGGCGGAAACCTGCTTGAACCGGATCATATTCTCAAGCATACCAAGGCTGTAATAGAAAACCAGGGCGCAGAATACGGTGAACGTGAGCTCGGAAACGACGTACAGGATCCTGACCAGCTGCGGGAAACGCTTCTTCAGCACATCCATGAACATAAGGATGCGCAGCTGCTCCTTGTGCTTCACGGCGATGGCGACGCCGATATAGGATGACCACACGAACAGATAGCGGCACAGCTCCTCCATCCACGAGAACGACTTGCCGAGCAGGAAGCGCGAGAACACTTCCATGCCGAGCAACAGGACGAGCAAAGCCAACATGACGGAAACACAAAACTCTTCAGCCCAATCATCGAGCCAGCGCAATATTCCTGACATGACTTCTCCAATAAACGGATTCCGTTTGAAGAATGTGGGGAAGGCACCGTCTTCGGATCACTGGAAGGAGGGTACGAGAGAAGACTCCGGGCGCAATCCGGGATTCCCGGCAAATATCCCTGCCCAGCCATGACGAAAGATGGCATGGAGGAGAAAATGCCGCAGGATACCCGCCGCAATCCTTTCGGACCGGGCCCGCTCCTTCAATGACCGAAGCGTGGGAGACAGAGACGGATCAGGAAAAGCACAGGCCGGACGGGGGAGCGAGAGGAAGGGGCAGCATTCCTCTGATGTCCGAGAGATGGGGTACGAGGAGGGACTCGGAAAAACGCGTCCGCAGAACCTTCGTACACAGAGGGAAGAGAAGCAGAAGAAAAACGACAAGCCGCATATTCGGCAACTTGTTGGGTACGGCCTCCGTTGCGGACAGGACAGCCTTGCCTTCTCCAATGAGCTGTTCGGCGGCTTCCTGATGCATGGGGAAGAAACTGGACGTATCACAAATCATGAAGTTCGTGATGCTGATGTCAGGAATGGTGATCTGCTTCGCCTGAATCATCCACGGGCCGTACAGAAGCATCAGCAACAGCAAGATGCCCCAACACCCGAAGATAAAAAAGCGAATGTATCGCAATACCTGACTCTGCATACGATCTCTTCCCTTTGATTTGAATCCAATCTATAGCCTGCTGTTTTTTCTGTCAATATAATTGTGATTTAAAGAACGCTTTCTTTTCCATTTTCCATCGAAAAACAACGACCCCGTGCCATTCATAACGTATTTCCCCTTACTCTCCCGATACCGTCCATCTGAGGCAATGCGCTATCCTCCTCTTTCCAAAGAGGTTCTAAAAATCTTCTGCCATCACCAATGGCCTCTGAACAGTTCCGATACAATGTCGACAAAGGAAAAAACTGCCTCCACATTCTTTTTTCCAAACGAAAAACGCCGGGGAAAGCTCCCCGGCGCCCTTCATTGCCTTAGATGGGCCATGCCTAGAACAGCACTCCGCTCAACACGACGGTCACAACCGCAATCGCTATCCACGACAGCAGGATAACCAGGGGTGCCGTCTTCCAGATGCTTCCCGAATCCGACCACTCGTTGCCGTGCAGGAGCGCGGCGCTGGCGCTGGCGGCGGGCGTCAGGAAGGCGAGGTGTACGCCCATGACGACCATGATGAGCGGCAGCTCGGGGGCCACGTTCATGCTTGAACAATAGCTGAAGATGACGGGCATGAGGGCCACGCCGACGGCGCCGTTGTTCATGACCTGCGTGAGCGCGGTGGCCACAAAGCCGATGAACAGCGCGAACACGACTGGAGAACTGCCGCCGAAAATCGGCTCGACGATCATCATGAGGAAGTTCGTGATCCCGCTCTCCTGCGCGGCCATGGCCCCGGAAAGCGGCTGCACCACGGCGAGCAGGAGGATGATGCCCCACGCGACCCCGGAGTCGATCATGGCCTTGAACTTCAGCAAAGGCTTGCCGTCCACCTTGAGGAAACACATCACGGTGACGAGGAACACGCAGATCCCCGTGTTGCCGATGGACTTCAGGAATTTGGAAATGAACAGGTCGGCGGGCAGGAAGTTCGGGAGCAGCAGCAGGGCGACCAGCGCGAAGAGGAAACAGAGGATGAGCTTCTGCACCTTGCTCAGCTTGAGCGCGCCGTCGGTGTCCAGCTTGCTCGCGTCCAGCTTCTTGAGCTTTTCCATGTCCGGCTTGAACACGTACTTGCCGAGCGCGATGAACAGGAGCGAGCACAGCACACAGGAACAGGCCGCTATGAGCATGTACTTGGCGTAGTCGATCCCCACGCCGGACATGGTCTCGTAGGCGCTGAACACGGTGAGGGCCGCCTGCTTGAAGGGGATCAGGGACATACCCACCTGCGACGCGAAGACGATGCCGAACACCATCATGGTCGGATAGCCGTCCCCTTTCTTGTAGCCGCATACGTCACAGATCCCGTACAGGATGCTCCAGCCGATGATGGCGGCGGGCGAAGCGCTGGTCAATCCGCCGAGGATGAACATGGAGGCCAGGAACGTAAAGGTGAATACCCACGGCCTGCCCGCAACGAACTTCCGGGTGATGAACCACAAGGAGATGAACCGCGACAGGCCATAATGGTTGATGGTCGCGCAGAACACGAAGATGAAGAACATCATCACCACGATGGGATCGCCGAAGCTGCGGTTGAGCAGCGCTACGGGCTTCATGCCGCCCACCAGCATGAGCGCAAGCAATCCGGCCATGCTCGGCCAGACGATGTCGATAAAGATCCAGCCGTACAGCAGGCCGAGAAAAATCCCGATCAGCCTCATGCCGAGCGCCGTCAACGGCTCGACAGGCGGCAGTTGACCAAAGCCGAACATGATCAACAGGCAAAGAAAAGAATGCACATAATACATGGCATCGCCTTTTGCCGTCATCTGAGCATTCGCGGACATGGCGTCATCCTTCTTTCGATTCGGTTACATTCGATTCTGGAGAAACGGAGGCGGGAACCTCTCAGCGCACCGGTCTTCTCATGGAGAGGAGGCTCATCCCCGCTCGACACGATTCCCCGGCACGCCCCAGCATTTCCCGTGGGACAGGGGCTTCCCTCATGAGGAAAGCCCCCGCGTCCTCACACCTGCATCCGCAATGGGAACGAGAAGCCGATGGCCCCGCAGGGGCAGCTGGTACGGCAGTTGGCGCAATGCCAGCATTCGTCCCCAAAGGCCACTTCCGGACGATCCCGCTCCTCAAGATGCTTCAGCTCAAGCACATAGCCGGGGCAATCGTCCACGCACGTCCCGCACCCCTTGCAATGCCCGCAGTGCATACAGCGCGCAGCTTCGTCCCGCGCCTGTTCCGGCGTGTAGCCTTCGTTGATCTCCCGGAAGGACAGCCCTTCCCGGATGCCCTGACGCTGCGGTTCGGCCCGCCCGTACTGCGCCACCCCGTAGATTTCCTCAAAGGGCACCACATAGGGAGGCTGAGATGCGGCGAGACGGTCGCGCGCCTCGATCCGGCCTTCTTCATTGATGATATAGACTCTGGAGTTTTCCCCGGTCAGGTAGGCATGAACGCCGAAAGCGGCCCTGCGCCCTGCCCCGACGGCCCCTGCGATGGACGACGGCCCCGAAGACACGTCGCCCGCGGCAAACACACCCTCAAGCGACGTCTTCTGGGCGGCGTCCGCCACAATCCACTGGCGCGGAGTACACTCCGGCACTTCACCCTCAAAAAAACCGAGGTCCGTCTTCATGCCCACGGCGAAAATCACGGTGTCGCAGGCAAGGACATGCTCCCCACCGGGAACAGGGATGAGCGACAGGCGGCCCTGTTCGTCGAAACGGCATTCCTGCACATCGAAATAGTCCACACCGGAAACGCGATCGCCGTCCTTGCGGACGCCGGACATCGTACAGCTGTTATGGACATGGACACCTTCCCGGCGAGCCTGTTCCAGATCCTCTTCCGGGGCGCGCATGGCGCCTTCCGCCTCAAGGCACAGCACATGCACATCGGCCGCGCCGAGGCGCCGGGCCGTGAACGCACAGTCGAAGGCCACCCCTCCGCCGCCCATGATCACGACCGTCCTGCCCACGTCGGGACGCTGGCCGAGCGCGGCCTTGCGCAGGAATTCCACCGCTTTGAGGCCGCATTCCGCGTTGGGTATGGGCAAGGCGTTCTCTTTGGGCGTGCCGGTGGCGACGACAACGGCATCCGAGGAAGCACGCAGTTCCGCGAAAGAAATGTCCTTGCCCACGGTGACGTTGACACAGGCGCGTACACCCGTTTCCAGTATCCAGCCGATCTCGCGGTCAACCACGTCGCGGGGCAGACGGAAATCCGGGACGGCGTAGCGGGGAATCCCCCCAAGCACGGGGCCGGATTCGTACACGGTCACGTCATGCCCGAGGAGGGACAGGAAATAGGCCGCCGTCATCCCGGCGGGACCGCCGCCCACCACGGCGACATGCTTGCCCGTTTCCGGCGCGCGGGTGAAAGGTTCGATGCCCTTGGGGGCGTAATCGTAGGCGGCGCGTTCCAGCGCCCGCGTGTTCACGCAGCCTTCCAGACGATCCCGGTTGCACTTCGCCTGACAGAAGTGGGGGCACACCCGCCCGGTCACGCCGGGGAACGGGTTTCTGGCGCGCAGATAGCGCAACGCTTCACCAAAGCGCCCCTTTTCCACAAGGGACTGCATCTTCTGGATCGGGTTTCCCGCAGGACAGGACGCCTCGCAGGGAGACGTGCGGAACTGGTCCTTGAGGCTGTCGCCCATGACGATGGGCTGTTCGATTTCTCGGCTATATCTCGGGGGCATAAAAAACTCCTTGGCGCTCAGGGCGCATTCGACGACATCCGCGCATCGGCCTCCCCTGCGGGAGACGGCGCGCCATGAACCTTACAGAAGCGGGGCCTTGCCCCACTGATAGACCGGGCCATTCTCGCCGCGCATCAGCAGGAGCGGCTTCGCCATCTCGGGATTGATCTCGGGATAATCGGTCAGGCGGTAGACGCAGCGCCCCGACTCCTTGCGCTCCATGGTGGCCTGAATGGCCAGCTCGCATATGGTGAGCACATCCTTCGCCTCGTGGCAGCGCATGAGATCGCGCAGCGTATCGGCGTGCAGTCGGGAAGCCTGATCGGACAGGAAGCGGATCTTTTCCAGCGCGCGGGCCATGCCGGTCATGGAGCGGCGGAATCCCATGTAATAATTCATGACATTGCGGGCGGCCTCTTCCAGTTCCTTATAGGAAAGCGTCTCCTCGTTTCCGAGCGGCGCGAAGATTTCGTCACGCACGCGGGCGGCCAGAGCCTCGTCCACCGCGCCAGCCGCGGACATGCCGGACGCCTTCAATGCAGCCTGCCTGCCCGCCTCGAACCCGCCGCACATCGCGCCGGAACAGTAGAGGAAGATGCTGCCACAGAACAGGCCGGGCACGGACGTCTCAAACTGGTCGTTCACGGCGATGGTCCCGCCGAAGATCAGTTCGCCGATTTCCACTTCGAGAAGCTTGTGCTGGAAGTCGGTGCCGGTGCATTCCGCCCAGTCGCCGAACGTGGCCTTGTCGCCGGGCATCAGGATGTCCTGCAGCTCGCGAACCACGGCTTCGTCCACATGCCGCATATCCATATAGAAAGGCGGGCCGGACCCTTCGAGCTGTTCCTGGAAGGTGCCCTGAATCTGGTTGTTGCGCACGCCGTTTTCCCACATGGGGTCGTACTTGCCCATGAAACGCTCGCCGAGGGCGTTGATTTCGTGCGCGCCGGAGCTGTTGATCCCGTTCATGCCCGGACAGCCGTAGCCCTTGGGCAGCATGGTCGCGCGCTGGTAGGTATCCAGCTCCGTCACGGCTGCCCCGGCGTCGTAACCGAGCACAACACCCGCGCTGGTGTTGTAGGGATACATCCACACGTTGTAAGGATTGTGCGTGGAGTTGTCGGTGCCGCGCGTAGCGGAGCGGCCCTGCGCCGACACAACCGTCTTCGCACGGATGATGTAGAATTCTCCGGTACTCACGTTCCAGCCGAGCGCGCCGCAGGCCTTGCCGCCGTCCGTGAGGATCTTGACCGCCATCACGCGGTCGAGCACATCCACCCCGCTCTCCCGGACGATCCGCGCCATCACGCGCTTGATGGTCATGCCGTTGGCGATGTGCACCCACCACGTCCCCGGCTGCCCGAAGCCCTGCGTGCGGAGGTAGCGGCCGTCCGGCGTCCTGCCGAACTCGACGCCCGCCGCCTCCAGCTTTTCAAGCATGGGCCTCATGTGGGCGTACCAGCCGTTGCGCAGCATGGCTGGGGTCCAGCCGTTCAAAGGCTTGGCGTAGAACTTGATCAGATCCTCGGCGGCATCGTGCGCGACGCCTTCCTCATCGAGGACCGCCATATAGTGGTCATTCCCGCCGCCGATGCAGCCGGAGCTTTCCAACTTGCCCTTGTCCATGAGGAGGACGCGCAACCCCTGCTCGCGCGCGCCGAGAGCCGCGCCGCAGCCGGACGCACCGGAGCCGATGACGAGCACGTCCGTTTCGATGAGCGTACCGAGAGGATGAGTTGAGGTATTCATGGTTCCTTCCTGTTGTGAGGTTCGCTGCGGGGGCGGGCCGCGCCGAGGATCGGCGGCATCCCACGCCTCCTTTTGTGAAAAAAACATCATCAAAAACACTTGTATTGTCAAATCGAAAAAAAACACTTATCATTCGAAAAATTCATACAGTGAGGCCGCCATGATTGAAGAGCTGAACGGCGATTTTCTCCAATGGTTACGAGGCTTTTACTACGTCTCCCAAACGGGGAGCATCCGCCGGGCCGCCCAGATGATGAACAGGAACCCTTCGACCATCAGCTATCAGATCCGGTCGCTGGAAGAGGAACTCAACACCGTCCTCTTTGATCGCTACAAGAAAAGCCTCCGGATCACTCCAGAGGGTAAAAAACTTTTTGAATGGACTGTTTACACGTTTGAAACGTTGCGCGGACTCCGTTCAGAGGTCGGAACGCTGAGCGGAAAACTGCAAGGGACGGTCACGTTTTCCAGCAATTTGCCCTTTGCCGCACAAGTTGTCGGGATCATCTCCGGATTCCGGGAGCGGCACCCCGACGTCAACATCCGCATCAGGCGCGCCCTGACCTACGAAGTGGTTGACGACGTGGAAAGCTCCAAGGTGGACTTCGGCCTCACCGGAGTTACGGTTCTTCCCGATCACAGCGAACTGGAAGAACTTTTTCAAGCGCGTCCCCTGCTCATCGTCCACCGGGACAACACCTATCACCTTCCCAAGAAACCGAAACTCAGCGATTTGGAACGCCTGCCCTTCGTTTCGTTCCTCTCGGAACGAATGGACGACAGCGGCGAACCCTACTTTGAAAACATGGACGCAACCCTTTTCGTCAAAAACACCGTGCTCAGCGTCAACAACTACCACTTGATGCTGCGCTACGTCCTCCACGGCGTAGGGGCGGCGATCATGGATGAAATGTGCCTCAAGGCCAGCTCCTACGGGACGGACTGGCGGCCTCTCGTCAGCTATCCGCTGGACGAATTCCTCCCCACAGTCCGCTACGGCATCCTTGTCCGCAAACGCAAACACCTGAGCCCGCAAGCCAAAGGGCTCATCGAGAATATCCGTGAAGAGCTGGCAAAAACGAACCTGCCCGCGTAATCCCGTTCCTCTTCCTTTCTACCCGCACACAAAAAAAAGCCCCGAACATACGTCCGGGACTCCTTTTTAGAGAGTAACTAAACCTTGAAAGAGGTATAACCAGATAAAAACGGAAAACCTTCTCCCTGCCGGGACGAACTCCCTCCGCGCCGCCTCCCCATCAGTCGAAAGTCTTAGGAAAGGTGGGGGGCCGGGGGGAGGAAAACCCTTCTCCAGAAGGGTTTCCCTCCCCCCGGTTCCTTCAAAAACGCACTCACCCCACCGGGCGGGGATGCTTCAAGGCCGCCTGCGCGGCGGCAAGACGGGCGATGGGGATGCGGTACGGCGAGCAGCTTACCAAATCCAAACCGATTTCGTGGCAGAACTCAACGGAACTGGGGTCGCCGCCGTGTTCGCCGCAAATTCCGATCATCAGATCCGGCCGCGTCTTACGGCCTTCTTCCACCGCAATCCGCATCAAACGGCCCACTCCCTCGCGGTCGAGCACGGCAAAGGGGTTGTCCTTCAGGATATGCTGGTGAATATAGGCCGGGAGGAACTTGCCCTCGGCGTCGTCACGGCTGAACCCGAAGCATGTCTGCGTGAGGTCGTTGGTCCCAAAGCTGAAGAACTCCGCCGACTCCGCGATTTCCCCGGCCAGCAGGGCCGCGCGCGGCAGTTCGATCATGCTCCCGCACAGGTAGGTGAAGGAAACGCGGTGCAGCTCCATGCACTCCCTGGCGATCCGGTCGCACCGCCCCTTCAGGATCTCCATCTCCGCCTTGCTGATGGTCAGCGGAATCTCGATTTCCGGCAACACGGTGTACCCGTCCCGCGTCAGGCGGGACGCCGCGTTGAAGATGGCGTGCATCTGCATCTCGTAGACTTCGGGATAGGTGATCCCAAGGCGGCAGCCGCGATGCCCCATCATGGGGTTGGCCTCGTGCAGCTTGACCACCTGCGCGAGAAGGCGCTCCTTCTCTTCCAGAAGTTGCGGATTGTCCTTGCGTATCCGAAGCTCGGTCGTCTCGACCAGCAGCTTTTCCAAGCTCGGCAGGAATTCATGCAGCGGCGGATCCAACAACCGGATGCACACGGGCAAATCGTGCATTGCCTTGAGGATGCTGTAAAAATCGTTCTCCTGCATGATCCTGAGCGGCAAGAGCGCGCCCATGCGCTCCTCGGTGGTCGTCGCCAAAATCATCCTCTGGACGTAGGGAAGCCGTTCCTGCGCCATAAACATGTGCTCGGTACGGGTCAGGCCGATGCCCTGCGCACCGAACTTGCGGGACTTTTCCGCGTCTTCCGGCGTGTCCGCATTGGCCCGGACCTGTAACGTCCGCACCTCGTCCGCCCATTCCAGAATCGTCTGGTATTCCTTGGAAAGTTCCGGGTCCTTCAACGGCACGGCCCCCAAAATGACCTGCCCCGTGGTCCCGTCGATGGAAATAAGCTCACCCTTCCTGACGACTGTCGAACCGACCGTGAACAGCTGTTGCTCATAATCGACCTTGACGGCCTCGCAGCCGCACACGCACGGCTTGCCCATGCCCCGGGTCACGACCGCCGCGTGGCTGGTCATTCCGCCCCGGCTGGTCAGGATGCCCTGTGCCTGCACGATGCCGTGGATGTCGTCCGGCGTCGTCTCCACACGCACCAGAATCACCTTGGAGCCGATACGCCCCAAATGCTCGGCCTCGTTGGCGTCGAACACCACGGAGCCGAACGCCGCGCCCGGAGAGGCCGCCAATCCGGCGGCAAGCACCGTGAGGTCCGCAGAACTATCGATCTGTCGGTGCAGCACGTGGGCCAGATGCTCCGGATCGATGCGCAACAGGGCTTCCTTCTTGTCGATCAACCCCTCGCCCACCATGTCGTGCGCGATCTTGAGGGCCGCCTGCGCCGTACGCTTGCCGTTCCGGGTCTGGAGGATATACAGCTTGCCGCGCTCAATGGTCAGCTCAATGTCCTGCATGTCCCGGTAATGTCGCTCAAGCTTCTCGGCAATGGACCGGAACTGTTCGAAAATCTCCGGCATATCCTCGCCGAGTTCGGCTATGGGCCGGGGGGTGCGCACGCCCGCCACCACGTCCTCGCCCTGCGCGTTGATCAGGTATTCGCCGTACAGCTTCCTCTCGCCGGTGGAAGGGTTGCGCGAGAAGGCCACGCCGCTGCCCGAGTCTTCGCCCATGTTGCCGAAGACCATTGCCTGGATATTGACGGCGGTCCCCAGATTGTGGTCGATCTTGTTCAGATTGCGGTAGACGATGGCCCGGTGGTTGTTCCACGAGCGGAACACCGCCTCAATGGACAGGAAAAGCTGCCGCGTCACGTCTTCCGGAAAATCTTCTTCGATTTCCTGCCGATACAGCGCCTTGCTCTTATCGATGACGGCAAGCAGCGACTCGACGCTGAGCTCCTGATCCTGCGTGACGCCTTGCGCGGCCTTCTGCTCCTGCAGGATATGCTCGAACTTGTCCTTGGGGATTTCCATGACCACATCCGAGAACATCTGGATAAACCGCCGGTAGGTGTCGCAGGCGAACCACATGTTTCCGGTATGCATGGCCAGCGCCTTGAACGTGGCGGCGTTGAGGCCGAGGTTCAGGATGGTGTCCATCATGCCGGGCATGGAGAAGACCGCACCGGAACGGACCGAGAGCAGCAAGGGATCATCCTCGTCCCCGAAGCGCTTGCCCGCCTCCGCCTCGATGGCCTTCAGATTCCGTGTGACCTCTTCGACGAGCCCTTCCGGCAACTTCTTGCCGTTGTTGTAATACTCCCGGCAGGCGTCCGTCGTGATCGTCATGCCGCAGGGAACCGGCAGGCCGATGTTCGTCATTTCCGCAAGGTTGGCCCCCTTGCCGCCCAAAAGCTCCTTCATCCGCGCATTGCCTTCATGAAACAGATACACGTACCGCATGGGCGATCTCCTCATTGATGAAGACGACAGGTTTTTTCTTTTTGTATACGAAACACGGCGCATTCGGTCAACATCACTTCGAAAAAAAACGGAAACGTGCACCATCCGTTCCCGTCAGGCCCATTTCCGGCGGCCTTTCCGCAACCATCACGCGACACGATGCGTATCATGCCCCGACGGAATCCGTTTTTATACATACCGTGAAACCCGCTCCGGGCACTATGAGAAAGAATACAGCCGTATGTTCCATGCACATAAAAACGGCCTTGCCTTCATTTCTCCGATAAGATGTTGCCCGGGCATATTGACACCATACGAGGATTATTGCAGGTCATCCCGTGACACTAAGAGACGCATGGAAAGGGCGGCGGGCCTCGGCCGTTTCCGTGCAACGGCACTTACGTAACGCAGGCAAGGCAATGTGAACATCGTCGATCTGGGCGTGATGCCCTACAGCGAAGCGCTGGCCGTTCAGCTCGAATGCCATGAGCGCGTACGGCAAGGCGAAGAAGATACGTTATTTCTGGTGGAGCACCCGCCCGTGATCACCTTCGGACGTCACGGCGGCGAGGAGAACCTGCTCCTCGGCCGGGCGGAACTGGCGGCCCGCGGCGTCGAAATCGTCAAGACAGATCGCGGCGGCAACATCACCTGCCATTTTCCGGGCCAGCTCGTAGCCTATCCCGTGTTCCGCGTCGGCAAGCGCACGAACGGGCTGCACGGTTTCGTCCGCACGCTGGAAGAAATCGTCATCCGCTCCGCCGCCGCGTTCGGGGTCGAGGCCGCCCGCTGGGAAGGCCGCCCCGGCGTATGGATCGGCAACCGCAAGCTGTGCTCGCTCGGCATGTGCGTGCGCCACTGGGTGTCCTTCCACGGCTTCGCGCTCAACGTGGGGAACGATCTTTCCCTTTTCAGCGCCATTACCCTGTGCGGCCTCCACGATGCCGAGGCCACATCCCTGTCCCGCGAGTGCGGCGACGATTCCCTTTCCATGCAGGAGGTCAAAGATGTCTGCACCCGAGAATTCCAAACCCTCTTTGCGGATCCCCCCGTGGCTCCGTGTTAAGCTGCCCTGCAACCACACCTTCTCCGATACCCGCGCCCTCGTGGAAGGGCTTGATCTGCACACGGTCTGCCACAGCGCCAAGTGTCCGAACATGTTCGAATGCTTCTCACGCAAGACCGCCACGTTCCTCATCCTCGGCAACACCTGCACCCGCAACTGCGCCTTCTGCAACATCGGCGGCGGCATCATCCACGCGCCCGACCCCGAAGAGCCCGCCCGCGTGGGCAAGGCAGCGGCGGCCCTCGGCCTGCGCCATGCCGTGGTGACGTCCGTGACGCGGGACGACCTGCCGGACGGCGGATCGGCCCACTTCGCGGCAACCATCCGGGCCATCCGGGACAGCGGCGAAACCTGCCCCACCATCGAAGTGCTCATCCCCGACTTTCGCGGCAACCGCGAGGCCCTGCAAACCGTCATGGACGCCGAGCCCCACATCATCAACCACAATGTGGAAACCCCGCCCGCGCATTACAGCCGCATCCGGCCTCAGGCCGACTATCAGCAGAGCCTTGAGCTCCTGCGCCGCGTCAAGGAAGCCGGGCGCGTCAGCAAGAGCGGCCTGATGGTCGGGCTTGGGGAAACGGATGAGGAAGTGCACGGCGTACTGGCCGATCTCGCCGCCGCGGGATGCGACATCGTGACCATCGGGCAATACATGCGCCCGTCCCAGAAGCACCACCCAGTGGAGCGCTACGTCCATCCCGACATCTTCGAAAGCTATGCCCAAAAGGGGCGGGAACTGGGCATCCCCTTCGTCTTTTCGGCCCCGCTGGTCCGCAGCAGCTACAACGCGGAACAAGCCTACGCGTCCCTGCTCAACCGGCAGCAACACATGCCGTCCGAAGCGGCGGAGCCGCGCGGCAGCGAACAGCCCTAAAGGGCCCCGAGCAACCCGGGGGCTCCCGTTGCGGAAGATTTCAGCCCGCCACAGGCCCTCTTTTGCGGGCATTCCGTATCGTTACGGGGTGCCCGCCTGTTTGAGATGCCCACCCGCCCCCATCAGGGGGCACTTTCTACCCGCTTGTCTCCGGCCCGCATCAGCTGGCATACTTCCCTTTATGCTTCGGGGTTGCCACGGCAATCCCAAAAGGAGGCCCCATGCCGTACATTATGGCCGTCGATCTCGGCGGCACCAATTGCCGTTTTGCCGGGTTCACGCTGGACAAGGGGATCCTCTCCCTGCACCGCATGGGCAAGCGCAAAACGGCGGAACTCCCGGACACGGGCGCACTCATCAGCGCCTGCGGAACGGCCTTGGATCGGCATCCCCGCACCGCCGACGCGTTCGTCGTCGGCATGGCTGGCCCCGTCGCCGATCCGCTGAAAGCCCGGCTGACCAACGCGCCTCTGGAAGTGGATCTGACCGACGCCGGGGAGCGGTACGGCATCCGCTCTTGCCGGATAATCAACGATTTCACGGCGGAAGCCTGCGCGTGCCTGACCGAAGCCGGTTCGAGCGCCCATTGCGTGCTCGGCGCTCCCGGCCCCCGTCCCGACGGTCCCATCGGCATCATCGGCGCAGGCACGGGGCTGGGCACGGCCTCGCTCATCCGGGACAGCCACGGCTCATGGCTCCCCCTTCCAGCCGAGGGAGGGCATGTCATATTTCCTTTCATCGGCAAAGAGGAGGCGGCGTTTCAGGATTTCGCGGCGCGGGAACTCGGGCTCGCCTGCTTGAGCGGCGATGATGTGCTGTCAGGGCGCGGGCTTCGCCTGCTCCATCTGTTTCTCACCGGAGAACGCCGGGAGGCTCACGAAATCGCCGCCGAAGCGCTCGGGAGCGAAACCGGGACGCTGCGCTGGTATGCCCGTTTCTACGCCCGGGCCTGCCGGAACTGGGCGTTGTCCACACTTTGCACGGGCGGGCTGGTCATCACCGGCGGCATAGCCCTCCGCAACCCCCTCGTGACCGAGTGCGCCGCTTTCCGGGAAGCCTTTTATGAAGGCCCGCACCGGAGGCTGCTCGAACGCATCCCCGTACGCCGTTTCACCGACATGAACAGCGGGCTGTGGGGATCGGCATGGTTCGGGATGCGGATGACAGCATAGCGCGAAACCAGTGGGTTATGGGGCGGTACTCTTTTTCGGCACAAAAAAGCTTTCCGAATATGCCCCCTCATGGGTCAGCAGTTTTATTTTTTTATCGATCCCACCGGCATAGCCTGTCAAACTTCCGTTAGCCCCGACGACACGATGGCAAGGAATGATGATGGAAATGGCATTGTGCCCCACTGCGCCGCCTACCGCTTGCGCGGACATCCGTTCCCTATTGTGGAGTACGGCCATTTTTTGGGCCAGCTCCCCATAGGTTACGACTTCGCCATAAGGAATCTGGCAGAGGGCTTCCCATACCGCCTTCCTGAATTCACTTCCTGCCGGCTCAAGCTTCAACTCTGATATACGAGGTTTCTCGCCGGCGAAATACCGATCGAGCCATTCCTTGGCCTGAACGAACACCGGGAAATCGTCCTGTTCCCAGGCTTCCCCTTTCAAGCCATCCGCGAAATATTTCTGGCCTTCAATCCAGAGTCCGGCAAGAGCATCGCCTTTCGCCGCAAGCATGACCCGTCCCAAGGGCGTTGTGTGGTACGTTATGCGGTTCACCGTCCCCTCCTTTTCAGTAATCCCATCGGCATTTTTTCAAGTCCACATGCCTGTCGTCCTTCATGACGACCTGTTCCGCTTCCAGTAAAAGACGCTGTTCCAGCCATCCGGGTACAAGACGCCCCGCATGATTGACGACCCTGTGACACGGATAGTCACCATAATATTCCGCCATGCTCAGGACCTTTCCCACCAGCCTGGAGTTCTTGTCCCTGCCGATCAGACGCGCAATCTGGCCGTACGTGGCAACACACCCTTCCGGTATTTCCTCAACAACAGAAAGTATCTCGTATATCAAATCCTTGTGTACCATACGGCACCCCACGGCATATTCCATACCCTTGACGGGAACAGGGCGTTTTTCCTTACCCCCTCAATCTCCACCAATCTGCGTTTTTTGTCCACGCCGACCAAATACCCGGTAGCGTATCGGGGGCTACGGGTTGCCACGTTTACGACACATCAGCAGCGTACCCGTTATTTACTGGAGAGACATGATCTGCTCCAAATTCCCGGTGGAGGTAACGGCCCGTACACTTTAACCGAATGAAATTTTCCCGAAAAAAGCCCCCATCAGATTTTCAACGTCGCGCCGCGTCAGGCCCACGTTGCCTATCCGATGGGGGCATCGCCCCTTCTTCCCTGTTAGCGAAAAGCCCGGCAAACCCGTTTATACCGTTCCCTTCAACCGGAACCGGCTTATCCGTCCACGCTGGGCGAGGTTCCATGCGTTCTTTTCGGCCGTCTGCCTTCTCTCTTTGGTTGGCGGAAGCCCAGTTACGTTTAAAGATAAAACAGAAGGCGGCTCACCGGGGGGGAGGCTTCTACCCCTTCCAAGCATTGCCCAAGCTCACAGCGACCAGCCGACAGCCTGTTCCCTGATGCGGATGAAGTCCGCATAGAGGCCGCCCTGCTCCATAAGCTCCTCATGCCGCCCGCGCTGGATGATCCGCCCCTTGTCGAGCACGAGGATCTGATCCGCCTTGCGCACGGTGGAAAGACGGTGTGCGATCATGATGACCGTCTTGTCGCGGGTCAGGGCTTCAAAGGCTTCCTGAAGCTGGCGTTCGTTTTCGGGGTCCACGCTGGCCGTGGCCTCGTCCAAGATGATCACGGGCGCGTCCTTCAGCATGGCGCGGGCCAGCGAAATGCGTTGCCGTTCCCCGCCGGAAAGCGATACTCCCCCCTCGCCCACGGGCGTCTCATACCCTTCGGGCAGGGCCATGATGAAGTCATGGCAGCGGGCCTTGCGCGCGGCTTCGCGGACTTCCTCCATCGTGGCGTCGGGCTTGCCGAAGCGGATATTGTTCAGGATGGTGTCCTCAAACAGGTATACGTTCTGAAACACCATGCTGATGTTGCGCAGCAGGCCGTCGCAGGTGTATTCCCGCACGTCGCGCCCGCCGAACAGCACCCTGCCCTCCTGCACGTCCCAGAACCGGGCGATCAAGCTGCACAGGGTCGTCTTGCCGCTGCCGGAAGGCCCGACGATCGCGGTGGTCGTCCCCTGCGGGATCACAAGATTGATCCCTTCGAGGAGGCGCGTCCCGTCGTAGGAAAACACCACATCCTCCATGCGGATGTCGAAGGACTCCGGCACGAACTCTTCCCCGCGCTCGTCCAGAAGCGGGGCATTCTTCAGGGATTCCATGCGATCCAGCGCTACGGAAATGACGCGGGACAGCGCGGAAACGCTGCCCATCATTTCGATGTGCGCGTACAGCATGAAGCTCGAAACCATGAGCAGCAGGCATTTGATCAGATCCATATCGCCGCTCAGGTACAGCAGCCCCGAAGAGAGGAGCACGCCGAACGCCGCCACCTTGAACACCAGCTGGTAGACTGCGGCCAACGTGGAGAAGGAACGCTCCAGATCGGTGTTGCTGGCGCGGCAGGCTTCGATGGCCTCGTCCACCGCCCTGTTGGAGCGGTCCCCAAGCCCGAACGCCTTCACCACGGCCATACCCTGAACATATTCCAAAACCGCCGCCACCAGCCTCGACTGCGCCGCCTGGCGTACCGGGGAGAGCTTCCTGCCCTTCCGCTGCATGGCCCCGTATACGAACAGGGACACCACGAGCCCCGCCGCCGTGATCAGGCCAGCGTGCCAATCGTACCACGAAATCAGCAGAGTGATGGCCACCGCGTGCACGAAGCCGTTCGCCACCTTGTCGAGGATTGCCACGGCGTTGGTTTCGATCTCGCCGAGCGTGGTGGTGAGCGTGGCTGTCAGCTCGCCGAGCCGATTCTGGCTGAAATAGCCGAGCGGCACGCGCTTGAGGATTTCCCCCACTTCAATGCGCTTGTCCGCGCACATATCGTAGCTGGCGAGCATACGGCGTTCCGTGGCCCTCTTTCCGAATATGATTTTTCCGGCGACGCTCAGGCCCATAAGCCCGCCCGACGCGGCAACGGCGAACCAGCCACCGCCGGACGGGGACAGCACGGCCTCCAGCGCCACCACGATGGCGAGCACCGGAATGACTTCCGAAACGGAGTACAGCACCCCGTAGCCAAAGGCACACAGCAAATCCGTGCGGCAACGGTCTGAAAAATCGAGCAGCCTGCGGATCGTCTCAATCATGTTCCGCTCCTTCGGCATCCCGTGCCCCGGTATGCGATTCCCAGAGTCGCCCGTACAAAGGCGAGGTTTGCAGCAGTTCCGCGTGCGTGCCCACGGCGGACACGCGGCCCCCGTCCATGACCACAATGCGATCCGCGCGGACGATGGTGGAAAGGCGGTGCGCAATGACCACCAGCGTCTTGTCCTTGACGAGGCGGCTGATCGACTCCTGAATGAACGCCTCGTTTTCGGGATCGGCAAAGGCCGTCGCCTCGTCCAGCACCACGATGGGGCTGTCCTTGAGCATGGCCCGCGCAATGGCGATGCGCTGGCGCTCGCCCCCGGAAAGGCGCGCCCCGGCATCCCCGGCAGGCGTATCATATCCGCCGGGCAATGCCTTGATGAAGCCGCACGCGGCAGCCTCCGCAGCCTCTTCCACTTCCCTGTCCGTGGCGTCCGGCCTGCCGAGGCGGATATTCTCCCGCAGGCTGACGTTGAACAGGAAATTGTCCTGCGAGACATAGGCGACGGACTGCATGACCTGAGACAACGGGAGCTTGCGGACATCCACCCCGCCGAGCAGGATGCGCCCGCGATCCGCTTCCCAAAAGCTGACCAGCAGCTTGGCGAGCGTGGACTTGCCCGAGCCGGACGGTCCGACGATGGCGGTCATGCCGCCTTCCACGATCTTGAAAGACACATCCTGCAAGACCTCCCGCCCCGTCCCCGTATAGGCGAACGACACCTGATCAAACTCGATCCCATGCCCGCGCAACGGCACGCAGTTGGAAGGGCGCACCATTTCCGGCCTGCCCCGCAAGTCGGAAACCTCCTTGAGGGTGCTGTCCATCATGGCGAGGCTGTCCGTGTAGCCGAGCGCCTGCAAAATCGGCTGGATGAGCCCGAGCGACAGGATAAAGCAGGTGATCGCGGCGGGGGCGTCCAGCGTTCCGCTCATGTGGAAGTATATCCCGGCGGGCAGCACGGTGATCAACGAGGCCGGGGCAATGGCCATCCCCGCGACGTAATAGCCGTTGGTGGCGCGGAACCAGTCTTTCATGGCGTCCCGGTTGGCCCTGACCGCCGCTACGAATTTCCCGTAGGAGGCCGAGGACTGGTTGAACGCCTTGATGACCTCAATTCCGTTGATATATTCCACAATGGCGGCGTTCATGCCCTTCCCCGCGTCCTGAACCGTGGCGTAGCGCTCCGCGTAATCCTTGGTCATGGCCATGTAGCAAAACAGCCCCACCGGGAACGTGGCCAGCGCCAGAAGCGCCATGCGCCAGTCCAGCCAGAACAGGTAGGCGGCCATGAACAACGGCACGAGCAGATTCGAGGTCAGTTCGGGGATGAGGTGCGCGAGGGGCACCTCCATCTTTTCCACCGTGTCCACGATGAGCGTCTTGAGCTTGCCGGAGGGGGTCTCGATCACGCTGCCCAGCGGCATACGGGACAGCTTGGCCGCGATGTCCGTCCTGATGCCTTTCAGGATGGCGAAGGCCGCGCGGTGGGAGAGCACGGTGGACCCCGTGCCGAGCGCCACGCGCCCGGTCTGCCCCAACAGGGCTATCAGGGCGAAGAGGAACAGGCTTTCCGGCGTCGCCGTGCCCGCATACAGATCCACGATCATGTATGATACCGCGAAATACGGCACCATGCCCGAAGCCACGCCGAGCACGGCAAGGCCCACCGAGGCGGCGAGAAGCCTGCGGCAAGGCCGCGCGAAGGACAGCAGCAGGCCGAGGCTGTTCGTGTTTTCCATGTCAGTCTCCCGAAACGACTTTACTGTTGCGGGGCACGTCCCGCGTGACCCATGTATTCGCGCCGATGACCGATCCCGCCCCGATGGTGATGTTGCCGAGGATGGTCGCGCCCGCGTACACGGTCACGTCGTCCTCCAGCTTCGGATGGCGGGGGATGCCCTTGATGAGCACCCCGTCGGCCCCCTTGGGGAAGGACAGCGCGCCGAGCGTAACCCCCTGATACAAGCGGCATCCCCTGCCGATGACGCACGTTTCCCCAATGACCACGCCGGTGCCGTGATCGATGAAGAACGCCTCCCCGACGGACGCGCCGGGATGGATGTCGATGCCGGTGATGGCGTGGGCCATTTCGCACAGGATGCGCGGGATGATCGGCACTTCGAGCAGGTACAGCTCGTGCGCGATGCGGTAGTGGATCATGGTCAGGATGGACGGGTAGCAAAAAATGGTTTCGCCCGCGCTGGTCGCAGCCGGGTCGCCCTGATAGGCGGCCCCTGCGTCCGTGGCGAGCAGACGCCGGATATGCGGAAGACGCTCGATGAACTCAAGCGCCTTTTCCCGCGAGATGCGCTCGCACTCAAGGCACTCCTGCGCGTATTCCGCGCACGCAAAGCACGCGCCGCAGCGGATCTGCTCCGCCAGCTTGCGGAAAATGGAATCGAGGTTGGCGGAAAGATGGTAGCGCATGGACTCCATACGCACGTTGGACATGCCGAAGTAACCGGGGAACAAGGCTATCTTCAGGCGCGACAGGATTTCTCCCAGCACGTCCAGCGAAGGCATGGGCGCATCGTGGAGCGGGCGGTGGAAGACCCCCTCCAGCGACGAGGGGGCGCACAACTGCTCGACCACGCGGTCAAGCTCAGGCATGGCAAAAGGTGACAGGAATATCTGGCTCATCGGACATCCTTTCAGAATCATAAACGGGTTACGGAAGAAGGAATGCGTCAAGGAAGCAACCGGAGCAGCGCTTCCGCCTTCTCTCCATAAGGGGTCAAAAGCGCCTTCATGGGCCCGGCCATGTCCAGTTCGGCAATGAGCTCCGCAAGCTCCTCGTAATCGATCTCGGCCTGCTCGTAGAATTGCCGCACCGTGTCCGCAGAAAGCGTGCCGTTGCGGATCTGGTTGCAGAATTCAAAATCGACGTAGCTGTTGGTATTGTTGAGATAGGCCATGTACGCCCACAGCTTTACGAGGCGGCACCCTGAGGCGATGTACGTCTTGGAGAACCGCTTGATCGGCAGCCACTGGAGGCGTTCGCGCACGTGGCGCATCATGGCTTCGGGGCGGTAGGGGAAATACTGGAACGGGAACAGCAGTTCCGTCCCCTCCACGTGGATGGAATCCGGGAACAGCGGCAGCTCCGGCTCCCCGTAGCTCTCCCGCCAGCGGGCCAACGCCTTGCCCGTCTCCTCGGACAGCGTTTCCATGAGAAACTCGATGAGCACATCCTGCTCCGGGGTGTTGTGGATGCTTTCGCCCATGAGGAAAATCTGATCCGGGTTGTGCCCCGAAAACACCAGCGGGATGCCCATGCGCCGGGCGAACGCGCACGCCGAATGGATGAGGAAGCGCCCGCAGAACGTGCACACCTGCCCGCCGTCCGGCTGGAGCAGCGCCTTCTCGGTGAACAGGAAGCGGTAGTAGCGGCGCATGGCCTCCGGTTCCTGCCGGAAGACGACATAGGGCAGATCCAGCTTCCGGGCGATGGTCTTCGCGTTCTCGAACGTCTCCGGATACTCATAGTTGATGTCGATGATGAAGCCGAGAAGCCGCATCCCGTAGGTCTCCTTCAGGAGATCCGCCAGATACGCGCTGTCCTTGCCGCCGCTCATCATGATCAGGCCCTCGTAGGGCCGGGTGCCGCGCACGCGGTCCAGATGGGCGGCAAAGCGTTTTTCCAGCGCATCCCAATCGCGCCGGGCCTCTTCCGGGGCCGGTTTGGCGCACAGGGAGCACACGCCGTCCTCGTTGAGCGTGACCTTGTGGAAGGGATCGTTCTGGAGGAAGCATTTCTTGCAAACGTGGTTCGTATAGCGAAACATGTCGTTCCTTGTTCGGCGGCGCGGCGGCCGCAGCCTGATTCCGGGGGACAACCCCGCCGGAGGGCGGCCAACCGCGCCGTGAACGGGTAAGGGTTACATTCTGGCGGCGTGCCCCGGGGCGAGGCTCCGGCACTGGTGCACCAGCGCTTCGAGACGGATGCGGACGCCGAGATCGGCCTGCCCGCTGAACCCTACGGTCATGAACGGGATGCCGGGGAACAGCGAACGGAAGCGCCCCTCAAGGCCCTGGATCACCGTGCCCGGCACGCAGTTGAAGGGAATGGCGTGGATGATCCCGCTGATGCCGCTGCGGGCCATTTCCACGGACGCCCCGAAACCGAGGCCCGCATCGAGGCTCAGGCCGCTCTGCCCGATGACCTCCCAGATGGGCTTTTCATACGGATCGGGAAGCACGGAGGCCGCATGGCGGCGCATCTTGCGCTCGATGCGGTTGAGGATGCCGTGCTGGACGCGGTGGATGAACGCCTTGACGCGGTGCCGCCCCAGTTCCTGAAAGTACCGCTGCTTGTAGAGCGAGTACCACAGCACCTCCATGATCGCGGGCATACGTATCTCCCCGCCCATCTGCTCCACACTCTGGATGATGTTGTTGCTGGCGTAGTCGACGTTGCGGAGGTACGCCTCGCCCACGAGCCCGATGAGGGGACGCGGCCTGCTCCGATCCACGGGCACGGCGCGCATGGCTTCCACCATGCCGATCACGGCCCGCTCCACGTCGCCCTTTGCCTCCACGACCTCCACGAGCCGGTCGAGGCAGGCGTAGTAGGCCCTGTCCGTGTCCCCCGCCCCGGTCTCGTAGGGCCGGATGTGCAGGCGCAGCTTTTCCAAGATGTCCGCCGCAATAAAGCCGCGCCACGCCAACATGCCGCAGGAGGCCCCGGACATGATCGCGTGGAGCTTGCGGTTTGTACCCTGATACTCGTCCACAAGCGCCGCCCCGCCGAGCCCCATATCCTCAAAGACGATCTGCTGGAGCGTATTGAAAAGATCGTAGCGGCAACTCCCGCACGAGCCGGGCATGAAGAACGCGGCCTTCGCCGGGTCCACGCCGTCCTCCTTGATCAGACGCACCATATCCCCGGTCATGAGGGTGCAGGGCAGGCACTCCTTCCCGTCGAGGCAGCGGCGGCCCCATTCGAGGCTCCGCTCGTCGGGCGGCGGGAGGAGTTTGGCGTTGATGCCGTGCGCCCTGAGCGCGGCGGCCCACACCGCCATGCCGTTGGCGGCATGGGGCAGATACAGCACGCGATCGCCGCCGGGATCGAATTCGATCTTGCGCGTGCGCCGGGGCGCGATCTCCCGCGCGGCGTCGAAGTTCGCCACCGCGTCAAGGAACGCCTCGCAGCGCGTGACCACGCCCGCCTCGGCGGAATGCTCGTCGATCTCAAGCAGCAGGAACGGCTTTTCGCCCATTTCCCTGACAAAGAAACGCGGGTACATGGAATCGTTGACGCAGCCGAAATTCGCCAGATAGATGGCGTTGAGCCGCGCGTCCCGCCGGATGATGTCGGCGGCGGCAAGCGTGCGCTGCCCCATCGCAAGCGTCATATTGCGCCACGCCTCGCCCACATCCGGCGAATGGAACAGATCCAGCAGATCGCTGGGGATGGTCTGGATGCCCATGCCCCGCAGGATGCGGGCAAGGTTCATGTTGGTGCCGGGATCGTGGATGTTGTGGGCCTTGCCCACCAGCACCACGGCCTTGCCGTCCGGCCCCAGCGCGTCGAGCGCCTCCCTGCCGAGGGCGTTGCGGGCCTCGCGGAACCGGGCCTGCGCGGCATAGGCCTCATCGCAGGCGCGCCGCACCTCCGCCCTTGAAGAGACGCCGAGGGACGCCGCCGTACGTTCCAGTTCGCGCAGCACCTGCTCCCGCCCCATGCGGAAATGCAGCGCCGGACGGATCAGCCGGATGCCGGACGCCTCCAGTTTGAACGCCTCATTCACCAGATCGGGGATGAACTGGATGTAGCTGCAATGGTTGGCATAGGGATGCGCCTCGGCGGTGGGGAACGTTTCCCGCAGGGACGGGATAAGCATGGCCCCGGCCTTGCCTTCCAGCACGGCCTCCTTCATCCACGCCGCATGTCCGTGCGCCACCTTGGTAGGGAAGCAGGCGGCGCTGGCCACCCCGGAAACGCCCCGCCGGACGATCTCCGCGTTGGTGGGCGGCGAAAGCAGGAGCGAAAAGCCCAGTTCCGAGAAAAAGGCCTGAAAGAACGGGTAATATTCATGGAAAGTCAGCATACGGGGATAGCCGATGACGCCCCTCGAGCCCGCCTTGTCCTTCGGCTGGTAGGCCGACATGAGCAGGCGTTCGCGCTCCGCGAACAGATCCCGCAGCCCCCCGCCCCCCGAAGAGCGCCGCACCTCGTAGCGTTCGCAACGCCCGCCGTAAAACAGGGGACGATGCCCTTCGACCAATATCTTGCTGATATCGCACTGGTTCGCGCACAAATTGCACTGGAAGGATTCCTGACGGTACCCTTTTTCGAGCACCCCAAACCCTGTGAACCCGGTGGCGAACCCCGGCGTTTCCAACATTTTGCGCCACGCGATGAGGCAGCACCCGATGGCCCCCATCACCTCATTGTGCGGGGGCACTGTGATCGCCTTCCCGGTGAGCCGCTCAAAGGCCGCAAGCACCGCCGTATTGAAGGCCACCCCGCCCTGAAACAGGATACGATCGCCCACGGGCCGCTTTTCCACGACCCTGTGCAGATAGTTGGTGGCGATGCTGTAGGCGAGGCCCCCGGCGATGTCGCTGACCGGCGTGCCCCGCTGCTGGTGGCGCACCACCTCGGAGTCAATGAACACGGTACACTGTTCGCCGCAGTCCACGGGGTGCTCAGCGGCAAGAGCCAGACGCGCGAAATCCCGCTTGATGCTGATGCCGAGCTTTTCCGCCTGTTCTTCAAGGAAGCTGCCCGTCCCGGCGGCGCAGGCCTTGTTCATGGTGAAATCCTTGACGAGGCCGTTCTCCAGCCGCACGTACTTGGAATCCTGCCCCCCGATCTCGAAAATAGTGTCCACCTCCGGGCAGATGAACGCCGAAGCCGTGGCATGGGCCGTGATCTCGTTGACCACCACGTCCGCCCCGGCCAGATCCCCGATGAGGTGGCGCCCCGAACCGGTCACGCCCACGGCCTGCACGTCCGCAAGCTCCCCGTACCGTTCAAGGATATCCCGGAACCCCGTCCGCACCGCCTCGATGGGACGGCTGGCGGTCATGAGGTAGTACTTCGCCACGACCTCACGGTTTTCATCCATGAGCACGATATTGGTGGAGATGGAACCGATGTCGATGCCGAGGAACACCCGGGTACGGCGCTCCAACGGCAGGCACAGGCTGCTCCGGATCGAGTCGCCGTCGTCCGCCGCGAGCGGGGAAGCCGCCGGCTCGCGGGGTGCGGAGGACGGAGAACCGCCCTCCGGGATGCGCGCCTCGGGACGCCCCGGCAGACCGCGCGTTCCCGCTCCGTCCGGCAGGGAGGAGGCGGACGGACGGAGCGGCGGCATGAACCCCGCGGAAACCTTCGGCCCTTCATCCGACGCTCTCCGGCATCCCGGAGGGGGCACGCTGACGGGCTGCAACGGAACCAGCGTTTTCATGGGCACCCGCTGCCGGAGCCCTTCCCGGAACGCGGCCAGCCCCTTGTAGGGCACTGCTTCCCCCTGCCCTCCAAGCAGGAACAACGCCGCGCCGAACGCGCCGGAAAGCGCGAAATCCTCGGGCACGAACAGCCCATCCTCCTCAAGGTGCAGGACGGAACGCAGGGCCTTGACCACGCCCGCGTTGGCGGCAACCCCGCCGACCAGCGCCACGGGCAGTTCCAACGCCTTCACACCCACCACGTTGGCCTTGAAGCTGCGGGCCAGCGCGTGGCACAGCCCGGCTACGATGTCCTCTACAGGGGTGCCCTTCTGCTGGAGGTGGATCATGTCCGACTTGGCAAAGACCGAGCAGCGCCCGGCAATACGGGCGGGAGCCCGCGACCGGAGCGCGGCCTCTCCGAATTCGGTTTCGATGTCGAGGCCGAGGCGGGTAGCCTGCTGATCGAGGAAGCTGCCCGTGCCGGACGCGCACATGGAGCTGACCGAAAAGTCCTTGAGCCGCAGGCCGTCCCCCTCCCCGGCGGGCTCAAGCTGGATGTACTTGCTGTCCTGCCCGCCGATGTCGATGACGGAACGCGCCTGCGGGCAACGGAACGAAGCCGCCGCCACCTGCGCGATGACCTCGTTTACAGCGCACGCGCCGAGCAGACGGCCCACACGATCCGCGCCCGTGCCCGTGACCGCCGCGGCGATGCCTGCGTGCGTCCGCTCCAGCGCCTCAAGCTCGGCGCACAACACCTTATCCGGCTGTCCGTGATGACGGACATACCGGCTGTACAGGGGCGTCCCCAACCCGTCGAGCAGGACCACATCGACACTTATTGAACCAATGTCCAAGCCAAGAATGCGGGCATCCGCGGGAAAACCGGAAAAAGACGAAGCGCTCATGACCATTCAAGCCCGCCAAGCGTTGAGGGATGCGGCAGGAAGCCGATGTCGACGCAATAGTCCAGATAGCGGCGCAACAGGGCCGGATCGGGCGGCGGGCAGCTTATGCCCGATCCCTTGAGCCGCCGCAGCGTTTCGCTGGCATCAAAGATGGCGGGGGACTTCTCGTAGTCGCCCAGATAGACGATCACGCTTTGCAGGCCGCGCAAGAAAAGTTCGTCGTCCGAATCAAGCACTTCCTCAAGGTAACGCTCCGCTGGCACGGTGCGCACGGGGAACCCGTAGTCACGGATGATGTCCCATATCTGGGACTTGAGGATGGGCTGCGGGTTGCACACATGATACGTGCCCGGAGGCGTGTCCGGCTGGAACGCGATGTGGACGATGGCCGCCGCGGCGTAATCCACCGGAGTCAGATCCATGTAGTCGTCGTCATACAGCGGCGGGGCCGTGCGCATGAATATGTGCCCCTGAAGGTGCAGATACTGGGCGTCGGACGTGATGTGCTTCTTGAAGCGGCCCGTCTTCGAATCGCCCATAATAAAGCCCGGACGGAAAATCCGCACAGCGTGCCCGGCGAGCATGGCGGGACGCAGGCGCTTTTCCGCCTCGTATTTGGTTTCGACGTACACGTTGGGGCATTCCATGCTTTCGTGGAAGTCCGCTTCCGTGAACAGGTTCTTTGGGTTGTCGCAGCGCCGCCCGCTCACCGCCAGCGTCGAAATGTGGTTCAGCGTCTTGGGCATTCCTGCCGAGCAGAAGGCGAGCAGGTTTTCCGTGCCCTGCACGTTCACTTTCAGGAACTGTTCCAGCTTGCCGAAATGCCAGAGCATGGCGGCGGCGTGGAAGACCGCGCCCGTGCGCTCCGCGAGCTCCGCATATCCCGCTTCGGAAAGTCCGAACCGCTCTTTCGCCAGATCCCCTTCCACGATGGCGATGCGCTCAAGCGGCCACGCTTCCACGGCGTCCGCACCAAACAGGAAATGCAGGTTGTCCATGAGCCGGGCCCGCGCGCCGAGCGTGCCGTCCGAACGGGTCAGGCAATAGATCGGCATTTCGGTACGCTCGACAAGTTCCTTGAGGAGATAGCCGCCGAGAAAACCGGTCGCGCCGGTGAGCAACACGCCGGGCCGTCCGTAAGCCGGGGCAGAGGCAAGATTCGTCATGTTCAACGCTCCTGAGAAAGGGAAAACGCCGTCCAGTACCGCCCATGCCGGAACGCGAGCAGCAGCATCAGCGCCCCGAGGATCAGCCCGGCGGACATGAAGAGGAAAATGAACCATTTTGCGGTGATGGGGGCTGGCTGCACGCCGAGCAGGTCGAGCAGCGCCTCCAGTGCGGCCTGACCGAAGGCGAGGGCCGTATAGCCGCCCACAGCCGCCGTCCAGAGCCGATTGCGCGAGGTGCGGCACAGGAAGCCCACAAGCTGCGAGAACAGCGCCAGCCCGTACAGGAAATCGACGATGTACACGGTGGGCCAGTTCCACGGGCGCGGGTCCGGGGCGACGGCACCGAGCAGGATCAACGGCAGCGACAGGGTGCACGCCGCCGCGATGGGGAACCCGAGCGCGACCACGAGGCGGGCATACAGTTTCATAGGCGCCCCCATTCTCCGGGAAGAGCGCCCCCGGTAATCACATATCCCTGCGCCAGAAAATGCCGCATGAAGGCTTGCGGATCCGGCATCTGCGCCGCCCGGAACACATCCGGCTCCATACCCTCCGCCGCAAGGCGCGCGCCGATGGCGGCGCACAATCCGGTGGCCCGATAGGTATCCTCAAGGAACAACGTCCTGACCACGCTCCGGGGCTGGCCCCGCAGCGTCCCGCGCATACGCAAGTGCAGCATGAACCCCGGCTTCCTGCCGCGCATGTCCAGTTCCGCCGCCCGCATGATCAGCCGGGCCGACTGCGCCAGCCGCCGTTCCGTGCCGTACCATCCGGCCAGCCGTACCAGCACCGTGGCAAGAGTTACCCAGCACCCCCAGTTGTTGCCGTACACGTGCGCCTCGCTGATGCCCGACTCCTCGACAAACAGCTGCAAGTCATCGCGCATCAGCCGGAAGACCGTATGCCTCCCCACGGGCGCGGGAAGATCCATGCGCCTGCCCGAAGCGAGCAGCCCGGCCTGCCTGCGCACGCCCTGTTCGTAGTAGACGGGCGCTTCGCCGTTGCCGATGTTGCCGACGCCCCACGCGATGTCCCACGCGGACGGGAACGTCCAGCGATCCCGCCCCACGCACGCGTATTCAAAGCCTTCCACCTGATCGAAGCACGTCCGGGCCACATACACGGGGAAGAGTTCGGACAGGCCCGGCAGGATGCCGAGCGTGAGCAGGAACGTCAGCCGCTTGGCGCGGATTTCCGGCCTCCGGGAAGAGAGTATCGGAAACAGCGGCGTATACCCGCCCGGATCAACGTAATGGCAGCCGCCGGCCAGTGCAGCGGCGGCCACCCGTTCCCGGACGGCGGAAGCGGGCCCCGCGCAGTTGATGACAAGGGAGCATTGCCCGCAAAAACGGGCGAGTGAAGCTTCGTCAAAGACATCCACGGACAGGAAGGAACCGGGAAGCGCTTCCCTCGGCGGCTTCCTCCCGCCGATGAGCAACCCGAACGCCGTGTTTTCATGCAGATAGCGGAGGCATTCGCGCCCCACCCGGCCAGTACCGCCAATCACCCCGATCATACGGCCGTTCATACGCCCCTCCGCGCCGTCTCCCCGGAAAAAGGAGGGTTGGAAGGGGCCTTAAGCGGACGGAATGTCAGCAGTATGGCGGGTACGAGGAAATAATCCGCGAGCAGCGCCCAGCCAAAGGCGAAGCAGCCGAGGCCCCCAAACTTTACCACGCCCACCATGTCCGAGAACAGGAGCACGGAGAACCCGCACAGCATGGTGATGGTCGTGAACAGCATGGGCCGCCCGGTGGACAGCAGCGTCTCTTCAAGCGCCTTCTCATAGGAGCCGGTGCGGGCGAAGGATTCGCGGTAATGAAACAGGAAGTGTATCGTGTCGTCGACCACCACCCCGATGATGATCGCGCTGAAGCTCATGAGCGGCATGTCCATGTAAATCCCGGACACCCCCATCAGGCCGAGGGTGACGAATACCGGGAAGATGTTGGGCAGCATACTGAGGAGGCCGAGCCGGAGGGAACCGAGCGCGAAGCACATGATCACGCTCACGACCAGCAGGGCCGCCAGAAAGCTCTGGCGCTGGCCATCCGCGAGGAGGTCGTTCATGGACTTCGTCCAGTCGAGGTTCCCCGCCATGCGCACCTTGACCGTGTCCCCGAACACGCCCCGCGAGAAGGCGGCGACGTCCTCGGACAGGCGGCGCACGTCCCCGGTGCCGAGGGTGCGGGTCTTGGCGGTCAGGCGGGCCACGCGGCTGTCGAAGCTCACCAGCTTGTCCAGCTCGCGCCCGTCGGACATTTCGTACAGCAGCAGATATTGGGCGATGGCGGCATCGTCCCCGTCGGGAAGCGCATAGGCCGCCTTGCCCCCGCCATGCATGGACTCGTTGATTTTCTTGATGATATCGAGGACGCTGACCGTTTTGGTGACCAGCGGCGATACATCGAGGTGCTGCTGGAGGCGCTCAAGCCCGCGCAGGAACGCCTGCGACTTCACCCCGTTCTCCCGCCCGGTGTCGAGCATGATCTCGACGGACATGGAACCGCCCATGCGTTCATCCACAAAGTCGTAGGCCTGCCGCAGCGGGAGGGACTTCGAGAGCATCCGGGCCGTGCCCGTCTCCACCTCAACCAAGGTGTATCCGTAGACGGACACCCCGAGCAGCACCACAAACAGCGCCAGCAATACTTTGGGATACCGGACATTGATCAGGTAGACCCTGCCGAGGAAACGGTCGAAGATGTCCGGCGTTCCGATCCGGATCGGCGTTGACGGGGAGGCAGTACGGGCGGGTGCACCGGGCATCCCCGGAGTGGGCGCGGACGGCGCCTTATCCCTCTCCGTACTGTAAAGGAGCAGCACGACGAGGATACTGAGGATATAGGCCATGAGCGCGCCCACGGACGCATAGACGCCCATTTCCCGGAACGGCTGGATATCCGCCGCGCAGAAACCGAGGAATCCCGCCGCCGTGGTCAGGCTGGTGAGCAGGCACGGCATACCCGTCTCGGACATGGCCTGCCGCAGGGCCGCGACGACACCGAGCCCTCCCCGGCGGTGCTGGTTATAGGTGGCGATGATGTGCATGGAATCGCCGATGCACACGCAGATCAGCAGGGTCGGGATCAGGATAATGAACAGATTCAGGGTAAAGCCGAGCACCTGAATCATGCCGAGCGTCCAGATCACGCTCAGCACCACCACGGAAATGGGGCCGATCACGCCGCGCACGCCCTTGCCGAGCCAGAACAGCAGAACCATCTGGATGAGCAGGCACAGCCCGAAAAAGGTAGCGGATTCCTTGAAGGACAGCTCGTTGTAGTCGTTGTGCAGGATGGGCTGGCCCACGGCGTGGATCGAAAATCCGGCATACTCCGGCTGCGCCAGCACCTCGCGCAGCGCATGGGTCACTTCCGAGCGCGGCTCCACGCTGTCCCTGGGATACGTCCGCATTTCAAGGAGCATCCCCACGGTCTTCCCGTCCGAGGAAATGAGGTTGTCCCGATAGTTCTTCTCGGCCAGCGCCCGCCGCCGGAGTTCCGGCATGGACGCGGCGTCGTACGTTTCCGGATCGATGAAATCCGAAACGACGATCCCCTCGGCGTCGGCTTCGATGCGCTCGGCGTTCCCAAGCCAGGTCACGTCGCGCAGGTACGGGACCTTTTTACGGATATCGGACACGAGATCGGAAAGCAGGCGCAGCGATTCGGGAGAGAACAGCGTGTCCGCGTCAAACACCAAATAGACGAAATCGTCGTTCCCGAAGAGCTTGTGAAACGTGTTGATGCGCTCCAGCGAGGGATCGCCCTCGGAAAACCATATCTCGTTGGAATTGTCGAATTGCAGATCCTGCATCTTCCACAGGAAAAACGCCGTCAGCAGCACGATCAGGACGGCAACCGCGCCCCGTCTGCGGAGGACCCAGTCGGTCAGGCGGCCAAAGAAAAAGGAGGACATACTCACCTGCGGATAGTCGGCGGGGCCTCCCGCCGGATTGCGTCTGTGGAGAGGAACCGGGGCCGATCAGCGGATCGGCCCCGGGCGGCAGAGCCGCTCCCGGACAGGCCGGGAACGGTGGGTACGGCTTAGAAATCGGCCCGGAAGGTCACGCCGAAGGAGCGCGGGGCCCCCACCTGCGCGAGCGCCGACGAGCCGGAGAAGGCGAAGGCCACGCAATTGTACTTTTTGTCGAACACGTTCTTCGCCCAGAACGTGATGGAATAATTGTCCGTTTCCAGCCCCGTGCGCAGGTTCACCAGCTCATACGGATCCTGCTTGAGGGTGTTGGCGTCGTTCCAGTAGAACTTGCCGACGCCCTGCAGTTCGGCGCGGGTGATCCACGTGAGCGAGTCCTCCTTGTGGAAGAAGTCGAAGGACTCCAGCAGCGGCAGACTGTACTGCAACGCGAGGTTGTAGGTGTATTCGGGGGCCAGAGGCGTGCGGTTGCCCGCGTAGTCCATGCCGGAAACCTTGTCCGAATAGCGGCGGTACTTGGCGTCCGTATACCCGAAGCTGCCCTCGAAAAGCAGGCCCTCCGTGATCAGCGCGGAGGCTTCCACTTCAAAGCCCATGCTTCTGGATTTGCCCGCGTTGCGGATGACCGTGTTCGCGGTGGGCAGCACCTGCGTCACCTGCTGGTCGCTCAGGTCGATGTAGAACAGCGAGGTGTTGAAGTTGACGCGGTTGTTGAACCACGAGGACTTGAAGCCAACCTCGTAGTTCCAGCTGTATTCGGGATCAAAGGCCAGATCCGACACATCGAGGAAACTCGTGTTGAAACCGCCGCTGCGGTAGCCGCGCGACACCCCGGCGTAGGTCATGAAGTCCGGCGTCCAGCGATAGGCGATCTGCGCCTTGGGCAGAAACACGTCGTCGTGCTTCCGGCCTCTGATGTCCGAGCTCATGCCGGGGACGACCATCCCGCCCGCGAGATAGTCCGAGGCGTAGTCCAGCTTGTTCTTCTCATACTCGTAGCGGAGCCCGGCGGTCAGATCGAGCTTGTCGAACAGCGTATAGGTGGCTTGCCCGAACACGGCGTAACCATAGGTCTTGATGTCCGAATCCGCCGCGTTGGTCATCGCCATCGGAACCATGCCCATGTCGGCGGCACCCTGCCCGTAGTTCAAATCCAGCGTGTGATCCTGATGTTTCTTGTAGAGGTACAGCCCGCCGAGCCACTTGAGCGGCCCGGAGCCTTCGGGCGATGCGAACCGGAATTCCTGCGTGAACTGGCGATCCTTGATATCCTCCCTGGCGGTGATGAGGTCATAGGGCGTGAAGTCCTGATCGTTCCGGGTCACGTCGTTGTATCCCCGGTAGGCGGTGATGGAGGTCACCTTGAACCACGGCGCGTCGTAGGCCACGCGCAGCGAGGAGCCGAGCGTGTCGCGCTTGTCCCTGCCCTCGTAGTTATAGGAGACGTGGTGCGGGTTCTTGTCGGCCTGATCCATGTCCGTCAGCGGGAATACGCCGTCGTTGACCTTTTCCCCGTCCACGTTGGCCGTGACGTCCAGCTTGTCCGTGGGCATCCAGCGCAGCTGCATCCTGCCGTTGAGGCCCCGGCGGCGATCCACCTTCTTGTCCAGAAAGTCGTTTGTGTTGTAGCCGTCCATCTGCTCCGACGTGCCGGATACGCCGAAGAAGAGCTTGTCCTTGATGAGCGGCGCGCGCATGTAGAGCGTCGTCTCGTAGAGGTTTTCATTGCCGACCGTCTGCTCAAGACCATAATGAAATTCATTGTCAGGTTTTTTCGTGACGATGTTGACGACGCCGCCAAGGCTGTTCCTTCCGTACAACGTCCCCTGCGGCCCGCGCAGCACTTCGATCCGCTCGATGTCGAACAGGTTGGTGTCGAACACGCGGGAGTCCATATAGTTCACGTCGTCCACATAAAAGCCGATGGCCGGGTCGTTGTTGACGGCCCCGATGCCGCGTATGAAGGCGTACGAGTTGCCTCGGAACCCCCAATTGGCGATGAACAGGTTCGGAACCTGCCGGGCGACATCCTGAATCGAGCGGATGCCCGAGTCCTTGATCTGCTGCTCGGAAATGGCGGTCACGCTGACCGGCACGTCCTGCACGTTTTCCGTGCGCTTTTCGGCCGTGACCAGCACGGGATCGAGTTTATAGGTTTCCTCCGCCCCAGCGGGCAGCGACCACGCCGACAGCAAAACCGCCGCAAGGATACCCGCTATGCCGTTTCTCTTCATGCCTTCCCTTCCCTTTTCAACAGCTCGTTCATGAAATGCCTGACCTTCCCGGCCAGTTCCTCCGGATGCGTCTTGATCAGCATGTGCGCGCCTTCCGTCCGGTCATGGGACGGGTTGGCGAACACCGCGTTCCACGCCTCGGCCATCGTCTTCAGCTCTTCTTCCTCTTCAAGCGTGCCGACGAGATTCAGCATGGGGGCTTCCACGACGGCCCCGAAAGCGAAATCAAGCATCGCCTGCGTGTCCACCCGGAGCGTGTTCAGATAGTCCCGGCGCTCGGCTTCGGTCATCTCCGCGAAATCGTAATGATAGACCTCCTTCGAGACGCGCACGATCTCGTCCTCCGAGCTGTCGATGATTGCCCGCAGGCCGCCGATCACGCCCGGAGGCGGGCTCGCCACCAGCACGACCCCGGCGACGGGGCGCCCCTTTTCCTCAAGCCGCCGCGCGATCTCGTAGGCGAGGAACCCGCCGAACGAGTAGCCGAGCAGGAACAGCGGCGTGCCGTCGTTGAAGGCCGCAAGCTGCTCCACGCACAGGGCCGCCATTTCGGGAATGGAGCGCATGGGCTCCCCGGCCTTGCCGTGTCCGGGCAGGTTCGCGGCGAGCACGGCGTAGGATGCGGGCAGCAGCCTGCCGAACTGCCGGTACATGGTGGGGTTGCCGCACGCGTAGGGCAGGCAAAAGAGCCTTGCTTCAGGGCGTTCCACATCCGTCAGCGCCACGATGCCCGCCTCTTCCGCCTTGCCTTCGCCCTTGCGGAGGATGCGGCTCACGATGGAGGCGACCGTCTGGTATTCGAAGGCCTCCTTGAGGCCGAAGTCGATGAAGCCTTCCTTCTTCATGCGCATGATGAGGCGCATGGCCTTGAGCGAGTCGCCGCCCACGTCCCAGAAATTGCTGGTCATGCCGAGATCCGTGACGCCGAGCACATCCTCCCAGATGGCGGTGATGCGCTTTTCCAGTTCCGTCACCGGGCGGATCACGGCGGCGTCTCGTTTCCCGGCCTCGATCACCACGTCGGGGAGCCGGTTCTTGTCCAGCTTGCCGCTCGGCGTGCACGGCATTTCGCCGAGCAGCTCGAAGTGGGCCGGGATCATGTATTCGGGCAGCCGTTTGGCGAGATGGTCACGCAGGGCCGCCGCGGGAACCTCGGAACCGGTATGGAAGGCCACCAGTGTGAGGCTTCCCGCCGTGTCCTTGCGGGGCACGACCACGGCCTCGGTCACGGACTCGTGCTCGCGCAGCGCGCTTTCGATCTCGCCCGCCTCGATGCGGTAGCCGCGCAGGTTGATCTGGTGATCCTCGCGGCCGAGGAATTCGAGGTCGCCGGTGTCGAGCATCCGCACCACGTCTCCGGTGCGGTAGAGCCTGTCGGACGGATCAGCCGGGTTGAAGGGATTGGGCACGAAGGCTTCGGCGTTCTTCTCCGGCTTGTTGTGGTAGCCCCTGCTCACGCCCATGCCGCCGATGTACAGTTCGCCGGGCACGCCGGGCATGCAATGCTCGCGGAAACGGTTCAGGATGTAGATCTGGGTGTTGTAGACGGGCTTGCCGATGGGCACCACGGGCAGATCCACCTGATTGTCCGCGTTGACCGGGATCCTGAAGTACGTCGAGGCCACGGTCGCCTCGGTGGGGCCGTATTCGTTGATGAACCGGTGGCCGGGGTAAAACTTCAACCACTGGTTGAGGTCTTTGGTGCTGATCACCTCGCCGCCGAGCATAACCCGCATGGACTCCGGCAGGGGGATGTCCGCATCGGCGAGGAATTCCCGCGCGCTGGAGAGCAGCGAGAAATGCGAAGGCGTGATGTTCAGGAACGTGATGCCCTTCTCGCTGATGAAGCGCAGCAGATTGTTGACGTCCTTGGTCTTTTCCTCGGACAGCACATGCAGCGAGGCCCCGACGAGGAACGGCGTCCAGTTGCTGGTCATGGTCATGTCGAAGGCGTAGGAGGTCACGAAGGCCAGCCGTTCCGCCGCCGTGATGCCTAGTTCCTCCTTCACCCACGTCAGGAAGTTGACGATGTTCCGGTGGGTGATCATGGCCCCCTTGGGCTTGCCCGTGGAACCGGAGGTATAGATCATGTACGCGAGGTCGTCCGGCGATCCGGCGGGCAGGGCCACGTCCGGGCGGTCAACATAGATGCCTGACGGCATGACGACCCGTTCCCGGAGCGATTCCGGGATGGCGGCGGCGCTTGCGCCCTCGTCCATGACGAGGATGTGCTCCACCCTGCCGAGCGCGCCTTCCAGTTCCTTGAGGTGTGCGGACTGGGTGAGCAGTACCCGCGCCCCGGAGTCCTCCAGCATGTAGGCGACGCGATCCGTGGGATAGTCAACCCCGATGGGCAGGTAGGCGGCCCCGGCCTTCATGATGCCGAGCTGCCCCGCTAGCGTGTCGAAGCTGCGGTTCAGGAACAGCGCGACGAACTCGTTGGAAGAGACGCCGAGGTGCCGCAGCAGCCCGGCCACCTGATCGGCCCGCTTCCCGAAGGCCGCGTAGGAGAGGCTCCGCCCTTCGTAGGTCAGGGCCTCGCTGTCCGGGGTACGCCGGATCTGCTCTTCGATCAGGCCGTGCAGCGTGGACTCGGGAATAGCCGCTTCGGTACGGTTGAGCGACGCGATGAGCGAACGGTACCGCTCCGGCACGATGTCCTCGCCGGAGAACGGATGATCCGGCTCATTCCGATAACGGATGAGCTGTTCGAGCAGGATGTGGTACTGCTTCGCCAGCGTCTCGATGAATTCGCGGTCGAAGAGATCGCGGATATAGTTCCAGTTGAAGTAGAAGACGTCGTTGTCGTTGCGGCGCACGCGGTAGTCGTAGATCACGAGATCGATGAACGTGCCCGGCGCGCCGGTACGGAATTCGGGCGTCTCCAGCTTGATGGTCTTCATGCCGCTGACTTCGCCCGCGTACATCCCGATGGAGTTGCTGAAGATGATCGAGCTCATGGACGTGGCGCGCAGGCCCTGCCGCTCGAAGAGCTCGCGGGAAAGCTCAATGGAGGAGACGGGGACCTCAAGGAGCTTGCGGGTGAACGCCTCGGCCTTGCGGGCGATCTGGACGATGGGCTCATCGAAATGGGTCTGGAGGCGTACCGGGAAGATGTCGATGAAGCTCCCCACGGTCTTGCGGGCCCCGGCGAAATACTGTTCGCGGTTGAACACCGGCATGTTGATGATCATGTCGTCCTGATGGCACCACACGTTCATCAGCTTGAAGTAGGCCGCGAGCAACAGGGCGTTGAGGCTGATCTGCTCCTCGGCGGCAATGGCGTTGAGGCCCTCGATGATTTCGGGCCGGATCTCCTGATAGAAGGTGTCGAAATACACCTCTTTCAACAGGGCCGGGTTGCGCTTGGTGGGCAGGAGCGCCTTGGAGGGCAGATCCTTGAACAGCCCGAGCTGGAACTCCAACGCGTTCTTGTATTCCTGCGTGCGCTGGCGCAGGTTTTCCACACGCACATAGTCGCCAAAGGTCATGGTCGCTTCGGGCAATTCCCACGGCTCACCGAGCACCATGCGATCGTAGGTGTTGAACAGTTCGTCGAACACCTGCATGTAGCTGAAGCCGTCTACGAGCATGTGGTCGATGTTCATGGCGAACACATAGCGATCATTGGCGAATTTCGTAATTTCGCAGAAGAACAGGGGCCATTTGCCCAGATCGAAACGGTGGTCGTTGAGTTCGAGGCCGCGTTGCAGGATGTAGGCCCGCTCCTCCGAAGGCGGCAGGTGCGACACGTCGATATGTCTGGCGTGCACTTCGGGCACCGTTTTGAAGACCTTGAAGCGGGGCTTCTCGCGTTCCTCGTCGATGACCGAGCGCATGATGGGATGGCGTCTGACCACGTAGTTCAGCGCCTTGTCAAACACGTCGGGCCGGAAGTCCCCGTCCATGCGGGCGTTGAGATAGATGTAGCAGCTCAGGCCGCTCGGCTCGTTCTGCACGAAGCCTTTGCGGTGGAAATACAGCGTTTCCTGAAAATGCATCAGCGGAAAGTAGGCCTCGTCGCCGTCCGCGTGCGTTTCGCAAAAGACGCGGGGCCACAGGTAGTCCGCCATCTGCCGGATGGTGGTCAGACGCAGGAAGTCCTCGCCGATCTCCGCTTCCGCAAACACCTCGCGGATAGCGTCGAACAGGGCGAACGCCTTGGAGATATCCCCGATGAGGGGCATGAGTTCCGCGCTGACGCTCACGGCTTCGGCCTTGATGCCGAGGCTGGAGGCCACGATCTTCTGAAGGAGCGCCTCGATCTCGTTCTGAGGCGGCTCGATGCTGAAGTCGCGGGTGCGGAAATACTGCACCTGCTGCTCCACCGTGGGGAACAGGTAGCAGAAATTGCTTTCCATCTTGGCCCGGTAGATGTCCTCAAGCCGCGCCTGCATACGCATGGCCCGGATGGAATCCCCGCCGAGGCGGAACAGGTTCTTCTTCGTGCCGATGGCGTCAACAGGCAGTTCAAGCACGTCGCTCCACACGCCGAGCACGATCTGCTCGTGATCCATCGAAGCGGGATCGACGACGGGCTCCTCATGCTCAAGCACGGTGATCTTGCCGTCGAAATCGCCGTTGAGGTAGCCCTCGCACAGCGCCTTGCGCATGACCTTTCCGCTGGACGTGCGCGGGATGTCGCCCTGCCGCGCGGCTATGAAGCGGTCGACGGAGAACCCGGCGAGTGTGGAAACCTGTTCGTTCATGCGGTGCAGGAGCTGCGCCAGTTCCGCATCAGCGCCCTTTTTCGCCGGGATGTAGAACATCAGGATGATCTCGCGGCCTTCCCGGGGATCGTACACGCCGCACGCTACCACGAGCCGGAACGCCTTTTCCATGCCGGACAGGGCGATGTGCTCGATGTCGGCGGGGTAATAGTTCTGCCCGCGCACGATGATGATTTCCTTGGAACGGCCAACGATGCACAGGTCGCCCTCGGCGTCCATGAAGCCCATGTCGCCGGTGGAGAACCACTCCCCGTTGAACGAGGACTCGGTCGCTTCGGGATTGTCGAAGTAGTCGGAGATGACGTTGTCCCCCCGGATTTCCACCACGCCCACACGGTCGGCGGGCAGGGGCTTGCCGTCCTTGTCGGCAATGCGGACTTCGCAATACTGGACGGGCTTGCCCACGCTGGTGAACTCGGCCGCGTCTTCGCCTTTGGGCACGTAGCGGACAACCTGCTCCGACACCATGAGCTTGCGGTCGAGGGTGAACGTCTTCACCGGGGTATTGCGAGGGTGGCACGTCGCCACCAGCGTCGTCTCGGTAAGCCCGTAGCCGGGCATGAGCAGGTGCGGGGCGAGGCCCATCGGCGCGAGCTGCTCCTGCAGGATGCGGCACGATTCGGCGGAAATCATTTCCGCGCCTACCGTCCATACCTTGAGGCACGAGAGATCCACTTCCGGCAGCCGGTCGGCGCGCAGGCCTATGTATGCGGAAAGATGCTCAATGCCGGTATTGGTGGCGGAGGTGATGGTCGCCCGGTGCTCGTGGATTTTTTCCATCCACAGGAACGGGCGCTGGGCGAACTGGAACGGGTCCATCTTGATCTGATCCATGCCCGCGAGCATGGGCATAAGGTGGCATCCGAACAGGCCGAAATCATGGAAGTACGGCAGCCACGTCACCAGCCTGTCCTCGGAGGTGCCGCCTTCGATGGCCCGCAGGGCGCGGATGTTCGCAATGAGGTTGCGGTGCGTGAGGCGCGCGCCCTTGGGCATACCCGTGCTGCCGGAGGAGAACTGGAGCACGGCGGAATCGTCATGCTGCGGGATGTAGCGGTCGTCCTCCTGGAAATCGACGATGCGGGCCTCCGTGATGAGGTCTTCGCTGGCTATGAGCGTGGCCCCCGTCCCTTTGAACATGTCCGTCAGCACGGCAAAGGCCCGCTCGTTGGACGAATCGGCCACGATGGGAGCCTTGATTGCCTCCCAGACGTGAAAAATCTTCTGCGCCTCCATCGAATCCGCTTTGGGCGTACGCATGTGGGCGAGCGGCGCTGGCAGGACGCCGCTGAACAGGCATCCCCAAAAGATTTCAAGGAACGTGCGCGAAGCGTCCACCGAAAGGATCAGCGGCGTACGGGGCCGGAGCCCGCGCCGGTACAGCACCTGCGCCATCTCCTTGGCGTTGCGCAGCAATTCGGGGTAGCTCTGGAACTCCTCCGAGGTGTCCCCCGACGCGACATGGAAAATGCCATGTTCGGGATACCGGGCCGCCGTCTCCTCCAGAATGTCGACGAGCGTGCCCGAAAGCGGTTCGGGATGGATCTGGTTCATCATTGTCCTCTCGTAAAATGGTTAAACAAATACGGCTATATGATAGACCGCGCACGCCATGCCCATCGCCAAGGCGAACATGGCTGCCAGCAACGCCAGCGTCCTGCCCCAGCTCCCCAGTTCACTGCGCAGGACGCTGATGGAGGCGATGCACGGAATGTACAGGTTGGAAGCCACGATGAAGGCCAGCGCTCCCGCCGGGGTGATGGAAGCCCGCAGAGCCTGCACGACGGCCTCATGGTCGGTCGCTCCCACGGAGAACAGGACCGCCAGCGTCCCCGCCGTCGTTTCCTTGGCGACGAAGGAACTCAGCAGCGCGACCGTAAACCGCCAGTCAAACCCCAGAAACGAACCGAGGGGTTCCAGCCACCGCCCGAAACGGTACAGCCAGCTCGTCTCCACCGTGCCGCCGGGGAACGTGCTGATCGCCCAGACGACGATCAGCGCCGCGAAGATGTTGACCGCAGCGCCGCGCAGGAACAGCACGGCACGGGTGCACACGTTGCCGAAGATCGTCCTGAAATTGGGGCGGTGGTACAGCGGAAGCTCCATGATGAGGCCGTTGGCGTAGCGGCCGGGAAGCGTTGCGTGCATGATCCTGCCCACAACCCCGGCCATGAACAGGTTAAGGCAACTCACGCCGAGCACCACGAGCAGGGCCGTACCCGCAGGGAACAGGGCAAAGGCGAACAGGAAGGCCACGCCCATCTGCCCGCTGCACGGGATAAACGGCAGCATACATAAGGTAATGAGGCGGCGGCGCGGCGAATCCACGACCCGGCTCCCGGCGATGGACACCGTGTTGCACAGGAATCCCATCATCAGAGGGATGGCGGATTTCCCGTCAATGCCCAGACCGCTGAGGAAGGAATCCATGAGGTACGCCACCCGCGCGAGGTAGCCGGTGTCCTCCAGAAAAGAAAAAATGGCGTAGAGCGCGCTGATCATGCTCAACAGGGCGACCACCCACCCAAAGGCGGGCAGCAGGGCATCGGCGGCGAGGCTCCCCAGCGGGCCGGGGTAGGCCGCCTTGAGATCGGGAGCCCACGCCAGCACCGCGAACAGCACAAGGCCGCCGGTCATCATGCCAAGCGCAGCGCCAAGCACGCAACCCGCCGGGATGACCAGAAACGCGGCCAACCGTCCCCATAGCGGATGAAGGAGAACCCGGTCCCAGCGCTCGGTCAGCCCCCGGCCCGTACCGGATGTACGGACGGCCTTGCCACATGCGGCGTCGATCCATGCCTGCCGGGACGCGTACAGCTCCGGTGCGACCGAGGGGTCGCCCAGCAGCACACGGATCGCCTCCCGCTTCTCCCCGGAAAGGGTTTCCGTCCGGGCCAGCAGCCCCTCGTCGCCCTCGAACAGCTTGCACGCCGCCCAGAGCGGGGCGTACGGCAGGGCCGCCCCGATGATCTCCGCGAGCAACGCCACCTTGGCGGGCACGGCGGGCATACTGGCTGGGCGAGATGCCTCCGTAAGCGCCCGGAGCAGCGCATCCACGGCGGTCCCGTCCGCCGACGTGCCCACCAGCGGGATCACGGGCAGGCCAAGGGCCGAAGACAACGCAACGGCATCCACAGCCCTGCCCTCCTGCTCCGCAACGTCGGTCATGTTGAGCGCAACGACCACAGGCAGGCCGAGCGCCACCAGCTCGGACACGATATACAGGCTCCGTTCCACGCTCGCCGCGTTGACCACGGCGAGCACGGCGTCGGGTCCGCCGGAAAGCAGGTAGTCGCGGGCAACTTCCTCTTCAGGCGAATGCGGGGTCATCCCGTAGCAGCCGGGCAGATCCACGAAGGTAAAGGCCACGCCATTCCAAAGGGCCGCGCCTTCCTTGCGATCCACGGTCTTCCCCGTCCAGTTGCCTACACGCTGGTTCAGCCCGGTCAGCCGGTTGAACAGTGTAGACTTCCCGGTGTTGGGCTGGCCCGCCACCGCGACAGTCAAGGATTTCCCCGCCGGATGATTCCGTAAAGCGCCCATGCTCAGCCCTTCCTCGCCACAACGATGCCCGACGCGATCTCTCGCCCGAGGGCCACCCGCGTATGCCTCGCCAGCACGAGCAACGGCCCACGCTTGGCGTTACGCAGCATCCGTACGGCGACGCCCGGCAGAAAGCCGAGAGAGGCAAGGCGCCCGGCAAGGCATGGATCATCCGCCCGCTCATACAGGCAGGTTTCACCCGTCCGCACGGCGTCCAGCGTGGCGGCACGTTCCTTTTCCTTTCCGGGGCGGCGGTTCCGTCCCAAAAGCAGGTGAATTCCTGTCACGCACAGCAGAATGAACAACGGCTGAAAGGAAAGCTTGAGCCCGGCCCCCAGTTCAGGGCTGAGCCACGCCAGCCCGTTCTTTTCTTCGACCAGTTTGACCGAATCAAAGGCCCGCTCACGCGCCTCACCAGTACGGACGTCGTAGGTCACGGACACGTACCGCCCGGCGTCGCGGACAACCCACGAACCCTCCTTCGGTAAAAAAGTCACCGTATCGGGCGTCAACGGTTCGCCGTCCACCCGTTCGTGACTGAAGCGATCCAGCACATCCTGTACGGACACCGCAGGCGTTCCCACGGAGGATACGGCGGGGGATGGGGACGCAACCTCGAACCGCGGCTCGTAGACAGCGGGCAGGAGCGCCATTTCGCCCAGCCAAAGCAGGGTGACGGCGCTCAGATAAACGCCCGCCCAACAGTGGGATTTGCGGGACCAGAACAACAGGGAGTGCTTCATGACCGTTCCAAAAACTGGTGTAAAAAAAATGAATTTGAATTTCATTTTCATTATAAACAGGGCTTACGCCGTCCGATGGGGCCAACTTAAGACAACTCACGCCCGCTTACTTTCATCTGCGTATCTTTTTTTTGTATTTGCGGCAGAAAAAACGCCCGATTATAAGGCCACCCGCTTCTCCAGCCGTGCGGTTCTGTTGCTGTAACAGGTAAATTTCACTGAGAAAAACCATCCCCCTTTGTCAGCTTTTGATCCCGTTTCTGCATGTACAAAAATTTTTCGGGAAGTTTGACAGCGTTCCCCGTCCTTTATTATCAGATATTGAAATTCAAATTCAATAATGAGGTTTCTCCGTGTTCCCTCCCTCCGCCCTTTCTACAAAGACCGTGGCAGCCCCGCCACCCACGCCCCCTTGCGGGTACGGCAAGCCTTCGGACGGGTTCCGGCTCCTGCACCTTTCCGGGGACGCCGCTGCCCCGCCTGCGGATTCCGATTGCGTCCATGTCTGGAGCCGCCCCTTAACCGGCCCGACACAGTCCGGTTTCCGGGATCTGCTCTCCGAGGAGGAATGCGCGGCCGCTTCCCGCTTCCACACCCCGGAGCTGGCGGAACGGTACCGGCAGGCCCACGGCTGGATGCGCTCCGTGCTGTCCCGCTATCTGGATACCCCGCCCGAAACGCTCCGGTTCCGTTCCGGTCCGGACGGCAAACCCCGGCTTGCGCACGGTTCGCTGCACTTCAACCTGGCGCATTCGGATTCGCTGGCCCTGCTCGCCGTGCGCCAAGACGCCCCGGTAGGCGTGGACGTCGAACCCGTGCGCCCTCTGCCCGAGGCCATGCTCATCGCCTGCCGCTGGTTCTCGGCCCCCGAGATCCGTTGGATCGCCGCGTCCGACGATCGGGATCGCGCCTTCCTGCGTTGTTGGGTCTGCCGCGAAGCCTTCCTCAAGGCCACGGGCGAAGGCCTTGGGCGGCCTCTGGACAGCTTCGCGCTCCACCCATGCGGCGATACGCTCCGTCTGGACGGGGCGGCCCTCGCGGAATGCACTCCCCTTGCAGGCCACGTCGCCGCCGTGGCCTGCGAAACCCTTTTTCCTTCATGCTGATACGAGGAGATTCCATGCAGTTCATGTTTTCACGGAAATCCGGCATCGTCCTCGCCGCCCTGCTCGGCGTCCAGCTCATCCTCCCCGCCTCGGGCTGGGCGCTCACCGGCAGGGATGTGGCGCTCAAGGCGGATCAGGTGGACACCAGCCGTACCTCCGACATGTCTATGGCGATGATCATCAAACGCGGCGATCAGCAGCTTGTCCGCTTCATGGCCATGAAGAAAAAGAAGTTCCCCGATTCGGAAAAGCAGCACATCCGCTTTCTCGAACCGGGGGACATCCGGAATACGGCCTATCTCACGTGGAGTTACAGGGATATCAACAAAGACGATGACATGTGGGTCTACATGCCCGCCGAGTCGCTGGTCCGCCGCATCAGCGGAGGCAGCAAAAAGGGCTCCTTCATGCGCAGCGACTACGCCAATGAGGACATTTCGCGGCGGGAAGTCGACAAGGACACCTATACCCTGCTGCCCGACGAGGCCCTCTCCGGCGTGGACTGCCATGTACTGGAGGCTAAAGCGGTCTTCCCAGAAAAGACGAACTATTCCAAACGGATTATCTGGATCAGGAAAGATATCTGGCTGCCCGCGAAAATCGACTTCTACGATCAGGGCGGGAACCGGTGCAAGGAGCTGGTTTTCGGCGGCTACAAGGAGATACAGGGCATCTGGACCGCCACCCGCCAGCGCATGCGCACCGTGGGATCGGACTCGGAAACGATCATGGAAATACGGGAAGTGGCCTACAACACGCCGATCGCCGAAGATATCTTTCTGCCGCAGGATCTCAAGAGGTAGGCATGAAAACCCTGTTCCGGGCCTGCGCCGTCTGCCTCTTCTGGTTCGGTTTCGCCCATGCCGCCGTGGAGGGCGATCCCTTTTCGGACGGACAGGCCTTTTCCGATCTGCATGCGATTGAGGCTTCCGATACGTTCCTGCTCGGAGGGTTCGCGGAATCGCGCAACCAATTTTCCCTGAACGATCCAGAAACCCCGATTTCCCTGCGGCAGAAAGTGCAGGTCGAGGCGCTCTGGCGGCGCGACGTCTTGTCGCTCTTCGGCAGCCTTGAAGGCAGCTACGAAGGGGCCGCCCACACGTGGCCGGGCGACCATTCCCCGTGGAAAGCCGATCTCCGGGAATTGTATCTGACCTATGATACAGACAATATAGATATCTTTCTCGGACGGAAGACCCACCGATGGGGGACGGGCGACGGCATCAACCCCATGGATCTCATCAATCCGCTGGATACGCGGGACCCGGTCACGACCGGGCGTGCCGACAACCGGCTCCCGGTATGGCTGTTCAGCGGCACGGTTTCGGGGAACGGGATCAGTTTCGAGGGAGTGTTCCTTCCCAAGGCCGAGGTCAACGCCCTGCCCCGCTCCGGCAACCCGTGGGAACCGCGCGCCCTGCGCGAACTCCGGCGGCAGCGGGACGACGGCCTCTTCACGATCACGGCTCCCGACGAACCGGACAGATGGTTCCGGGATGTGGAATACGGCGGGCGCCTCTCCGCCAATCTCGGGGGGTGGGATCTGGCGCTCATGGCCTTCCACGGTTTTGTCGACAACCCGATGTTCGTAAGCAGGAACAACGGAGGCGGGATGCGCTGGACCGCCGAATACCCCCGCTTCACGGCTTTCGGAACTTCCTTCGCAAAAGGCTTCGGCAGCCAGACCGTCCGGGGCGAGGTCGCCTATAAGCCGCGTTTTCCGGTACAGGGGAGCTTCGGTTTTCACCGGGCCGATCTGTGGCAGGGCGTCCTCGGCTGGGACTACGACATCGACAGCAAGTATTACCTGAACCTCCAGCTTTTCGGGGACGTTCAGGAAGGGTCGGAAGCTTCCGGCAGCCGGACATGGCACGGCGCGACCTATGAAATCAGCGGCAAATGGTTCCGGGACGCGCTCAAAACGGGGGTCCGGGGCAAACTCTACACCAGCGGGGAGGGCACGCTTACCGAAGTATTCCTCGAATACGAACTCGATGATCATTGGAAGGCATCCACGGGCGTCATGTTCTGGACAGGCGGGGAGGACACCATCCTCGGCGAATACACGGACAACGATTTCGTCTACCTGACCCTGCGCTACGCCTTCTGACGTATCCCGACACGGCGCGGCGACGCGCCTTTCTTCGGAACATCTCCGAAACCGAGTGAGACTGATGACGCCTACGAGTATCCACTCCACCTGCACCTGCCGCTTTTTCCATCAGGGGCAGTGCTCCTGCCCCGACGTGACCCTGTTCGTCATTGATGACGACTCGCACGCCGCGGGCCCGTTCCGCCTGCAACAGGACGGGGCACGCATGACCTTCTTCTATTGCCTGAACGGACAGGCACGCATCGACGCGCAGGCCGCCGATGGAGAGGCCTTTTCCGAAGAAATCGGCAAGGGAAACAGCCTGCTTTTTTGCCTGAACGGAGGCTTTTCCATCTCACGCGCCGGGAAACGGATTCAGGCCGTGGGGCTCCAGCTCCGTCCGGAATGCCTACGCCTGTTTGCCTGCCAGCTCGGTTTTGTCCACGATGGGCTCAGGAAAAGCTCATCCCGGACGCTCAAAGGAGACATCCCGCTGCACCTTCGCATTCTCCTCGAGCAGATCCTCAACTGCCGGGACGACGGCCTCTTGCGAGACGTATTCCTGGCGCACAAGAAATACGAACTGCTCTATCATCAGATCGAACTCTTGGACAGGGAAAACAGCCACAAATGCGTCAGCCCGGCGGAGTGCCGGGCCGCGCACCGAGCCTATGCCATACTGCTTCAGGATATCGGAAAGCCACCGAGCTTGCCCGAACTGGCAGCCGCCGTGGGGGTCAACCGCACACGGCTGACGGCCTTGTTCAGGATGCTCTTCGAGGACACTGTCTTCGGCATCCTGCGCCGGGAGCGTCTGGAGTGCGCCCGAAGGCTTCTCAACGAAAAGGGAAAAAACATCACCGAAATAGCGTATCTGTGCGGATTTTCCAGTCCGAGCCATCTCACCAAGGCTTTTTCCGCCCAATTCGGGATCTCCCCAAAGCAATACCAGATTGCCAGGCGGCACGGGCACCCTGCCGCTCCCGTTTCATGCGGCGAGCAGCATACATGAGCCCACCCTGCCGATTTCTGACCTACCATACACCTTATATTCGATCTTCGTCGGCTTTCCCGCTTGCAAAGCCCCCTCCCCATCCCGTTGTTCCGCGCAAGCGGGATTTCCGAAAGAGGAAACACCGAAGCGGCCTACACGATGGTATAGCCTCCGTCAGCCATCCACAACGCTCCCGTGACGAAACTGGCTTCATCGCTGGCAAGGAAGGCGATCACCGAGGCGATTTCCTCCGGTTTGCCGAAACGCTTGAGCGGCTGCAGGGCCAGAAAGCTCGCCATACCTTTGGCCTCGTCGCCGGTATCCCTTGCGCCATCGTGCAATCCGGGGGTTTCCGTGGTCCCGGGGCCGACGGCGTTGACGCGGATATTGTGCGGCATCAGGGAAATCGCCGCCGCCCGCGTAAACGAGGCCACCCCGCCCTTGGAAGCATGGTAGGCGACGTACCCCGGAGATCCCACCACCGCGAAGGTCGAGCAGACGTTGACGATGGCCCCGCCCGTCTTCTGGGCAATGAACATATTCGCCGCCCCTTTCGTGAACAGGAACATGCTGGTCAGATTCGTATTCAGTACGGCGTTGAATTCTTCAGCCGTCGTTTCCAAAAGCGTCTTGTTGAGCTGCCATCCGGCATTGTTCACCACAATGTCCAGCTTCCCGTATGTACGGGCCGCCGTGTCCAAGGCCGCCTGCACATCGGCTTCATTTCCCACATCGCACAGGCAGAATGCGGCTTCGCCTCCCTCTTTGACAATGGCTTTTGCTACCTCATGCCCATTGGCTTCATCCTTGTCGGCCAAGACGATCCGAGCGCCTTCGGCGGCGAAACGGCGGGCGGCGGCAGCGCCGATGCCTTTGGCCGCTCCGGTGATGATGGCTGTTTTCCCTTGCAGTTTCATGGCTCTCTCATTGTTTGTTGCTGTATCCGGAAAGTTTTTTCCTTATACGCGTTCGGATATCCCTGACAAGCGCGGCTCCAAAACGAAAATCCGCAGGAAAGCCCCTACCGCTTGGCCCCTGTCCCTTCAACCGGCGGCCGGGGCGTATCGGCCCCGGCGCTGCCGGAACATCTTCTCCAATAAAGAAAATGGATTGGCAAAGCGGGCAGCGCCCCAATGCTGTCATCGGCAATGGCATCTCGCTTTGGCCCTCCTTATCTTCCTATGGCAAAACCTCTTTTCCGATACGTTGTTGTGCAAACGTCACCCAATCGCCGGCAGAACCCCACCGCCGGCTCTTGCGCGGATCGCCCGGCTGGATTAAGCAGCAAGAGAGATTCAGCCCGGACAGACCGGGCGTTAGGAGAAAAACAATATGGGTAAGATTCTCGTCACCGGCGGAACCGGCTATCTCGGCACGCACATGCTTGTGGAGCTCGTCAAACAGGGCTACGAGCCCCTGTGCGTGGACAACCTCCACAACAGCAATCCGTCCGTCCTCCTCGCCGTGAAGGAAATTTGCGGCAAAGAAATCCCCTTCATCAAGGCCGACGCGGGCGACGTCGCCGCCATGCGCGCCTTGTTCGCCGAATACCAGATCGACGCGGTCATCCACTTCGCAGGCCACAAGGCCGTAGGCGAATCCGTGGCGCACCCGCTCATGTACTACCGCAACAACTATGACTCCGCGCTGACCATTCTTGAAATGTGCCTCAAGCACGGCAGCGCCCTCGTCTTCAGCTCGTCCGCCACGGTGTACGGCGTGCCCCACTTCCTCCCCCTCACCGAGGACCATCCCCTCAGCGCGGTCAATCCCTACGGCCGCACCAAGCTGTACATCGAAGAAACGATCCGTGACGTGGCGCTGGCGCATCCCGAGTTCAACGTCTCCATCCTGCGCTACTTCAACCCGGTCGGCGCGCACGAGTCCGGGCTCATCGGCGAAAACCCCAACGGCATCCCCAACAACCTCATGCCGTTCGTCTGCCAGACGGCGGCGGGCATCCGCAAGGAATTGCAGGTGTTCGGCGACGACTACGACACGCCGGACGGCACGGGCGTGCGCGACTACATCCATGTGACCGACCTCATCTCAGGGCACATCGCCGCACTGAAAAAGCTGGAAACAAAACCCGGCTGCATCATCCACAACCTCGGCACGGGCAACGGAACCAGCGTCCTCGAAATGGTCCACCGCTTCGAAGCCGTCAACGGTGTAAGCGTACCCTACCGCATCGTTGCCAGACGTCCCGGCGACGTGGCGAGCTGCTACGCCGATCCGTCCAAGGCGTTTGAGGAGCTGGGCTGGAAAGCCGTGAAAACCCTCGACGATATGGTCCGCGACAGCTGGATGTGGCAGTTGAAGGGCGCGAAGAACTAACCCGGACGCGATCGAACCGACGTAAGGAGGGGATTCCCATGCATTGCCACTTCCACAACCCCGTCAGCATCCATTCCGGCCCCGGTATGCGCCGCCAGATCGGGGCGCTGGCCGCGAAATACGGGAAAAAGGCGCTCATCGTCACCACCGGCAGCGCGCACTCCCGGGCGCTCGCCGAAGAAGCGGGCGCTTCGCTGGAAGCCGCCGGGCTCGGCTGGGCGCACTACAACGGCATCCGTCCCAACCCGTTGGGCTCCATGGCGGCCGAGGGTGCTCAGGCGGCCCGCGACAACGGGTGCGACATGGTCATCGGGATCGGCGGCGGCAGCGTCATGGACGCAAGCAAGGGCATCGCCTTCGCCTATTACAACGACGCGCCGATCTTCGAATACATCTACGGGCGCAAACAGGGCGGGCAGGCCCTGCCCATCCTGCTCATCGCCACCACGGCGGGGACGGGCAGCGAGGGCAACTGGACCGCCGTGTTCACCGACACGGACCATGTGAAAAAGGGATTCGCCCTGCCCGCCCTGTATCCCAAGGAAAGCATCGTCGATCCGGAGCTCATGACCACGCTCTCCAGCAGGGGCATCGCGGGGCCCGGCTTCGACGCGCTGGCCCACGCCATCGAGTCGTTCCTCTCCGTCCGCGCCAATCCGTTCAGCAAGCTGTATTCGCGTCAGGCAATCCTCTGGCTGAGCGAAGGCCTGCCCAAGGTACAGGCCAGCCCCTCCGATCTCGAAACATGGGAACGGGTGGCGCTGGGGAGCACGTTCGCGGGCATCGCCATAGGCAACGCGGGCTGTACCGCCCCGCACGGCATCGAACATCCGATCAGCGGCCTGCTCAACGTCGCGCACGGCGAAGGGCTTGCCGCCATTTACCCGGAATACATGCGGTTCATGCGCCCCCACGCGCAAGCGGATTTTGCCGAGCTGGCCCGGCTTCTGGGCGCGGAGACTTCCGGCCTTACGGAAGAGGAAGCCTCGCTGCGCGCCGTCGAGCAGGTGGACGCCCTTCTGAAAACGCTGGGGATCGCCTTCACCCTGTCCGATCTCGGCGTGCGGGAAAGCCAGCTCGACTGGCTGTCCCGAACGGCACTGGACAGTATGCCAGCCGTATTCGCCAACAATCCCGCGGCGATGACTTCCGACGACGTCAAGACCATCCTGGAACGCCGCCTGTAAGCTTACACGGTTTCACAACCGAGCGGCCCTGAAATCCTTGGATTTCAGGGCCGCTCGGTTATCCGGCTCTTCACCGGAGGCTCCCGCCTGCCAGAACAAAGAAGGTACGGGGAACGGGCCGTCTTTGCCTCTCTCCCCCGCTTCCCGTCTTACGAAAAATCTTTCCACACCTGTACGCCGGTATAGCATTCCACGGCGACAAGAATGATCAGAAGGACATTGATGGTCCCATGGATGAGGGGCAGGATCTTCCGCTTCTTCTTGTAGCGGTTCATGATGTACCCGGTGATCAGCCCAAGGATGGCCAGCCCGATGATCGGCCACGCCAGTTCGGCGTGCAGTCCGGTAATGTGGGTGCTGCCGAACAAATCCAGCGTCACATAAAAACCGAGCGCCCCAAGAATCCATAAAACGAGGGCCAACGTCCCGAGCTTTACATGCTGCTTCCACGGGAAAAGCGTCTTCTTGCCAAGCAGCATCGCCACCCGCTTCAGTCCCTGCCACATGGCCCATACCCCGAGAACGGCGGCGCATACCTGCATCAACGGGTGCACCCACAACAGAATCTCACTCATGCCTGCTCCTCTCTGAACCGCCCTATTCGGAAAGCGGTATCTAGTAATAGTTACTGACAGCAGACTATTAGATCATTTATTTCCGAGAAGCAAGGCTTTTCCAACAAGGCTTATGCCAGACAGACCGCGCATCCCTGAAAACGTCCACGGCACCCATAAAAAAGTCCTCCCGATCGACCGAACGGGAGGACGAAAAACGGATATGCGGAAGCCCTATTCGTACATGGGCAGATAGTGCAGCACGAAAAGGATATGGCACACGGCGGTAATGCAGCCGTATACAAGCAGGACATAAATGGTCAAAGAGCCGCCCGGGGCGCTATAGGCCGCCGCCGGGAACTTCTTGCGGCTGGCCCGCAGCATGAGGGCCGGGACGATGACCGACCAGATGGTTGCGGCGAGGCCCGCCCATCCGATGGCGGCGAGGAAGCCGTCCGGCTTGATGAGCCCGCCGAGCAGGGGCGGCAGGAAGGTCACGAGGGTCGTTTTGGCCCTGCCCATGACGGAGTCATCGAACTTGCACAGGTCGGCCATGTAGTCGAAAAGTCCGAGCCCCGCGCCAAGGAACGAGGTCGCCACCGCGAAGAAGGAAAACGCCTCCAACATGCGGAGGATGAAGCTGCTGTCGATACCGGAACCGGCTGCACGGATGAGGTCCCCGACATTGCCGCCCGCGGCGATGACGGCCTTGAACTGCCCGCGCGAGATGATCCCGTCGGCGGCCACAATCCAGGCCACATAACAGACAAGGGCAATCAGCGTACCATAGCGCAGGCACTTGTTGATGTCGGCTGGCCTTTTGCCGAAATACTTGACCAGACTGGGCACGGAGGCGTGGAAACAGAACGAGGTGAGGTAGGTGGAAAGCGCGCACCAAATGAAAATGACCGCCCCGCCGCCGGAACCATTTTCGCCCAGGTCAAGCAGTACGGGCAAACGGATCTGCGACAGCATACCGGTCATGGACAGGATGAAGGTCAACACCATGCCGCCCATCAGGATAACCGAAAGCCGATCCACGAACCGGGTACTCCACCAGACACAGGCCATGAGGATCAACGAGAAAAACAGGCTCGAGCCCATCATCCCGGGATCGTTGCCCGTCACCGCCATGACGGTCTGCTGCACGGTGGACCCGCCGCCGCTGACATAGGCATACACCAGAATATACAGGACGAAGGCCACGGCAAGCCCGTTGATCGTGCTCCAGACTGGACCGAGCGTATCCTGAACGAGCGTGTGGAAGCTGCTGCCCGGCTCGTAATGCAGATTCACTTCCAGAATCGCCTGGCTCGCACGCAGCATCAACATCCACGTAAGGACCATCAGCAATAGGGACCAGTAAATCCACATGCCCGCCGAAATCATCGGCAGCGCCAGCATCCCGGCGCCGATGGCCGTCCCGGCGATGATCATCGTGCCGCCCAAAACATTGCCTTGAGAACCCATGCCGTCTCCCGTTTGTTCCTGCATCACGGCAGGTTTTGGGGTGAATTTTCTCCGGCGGCATCGGATCTCCATGCCGCACGGACTGCTTTCCCCTGTGGGGCATCCCGGTTACAAAAACGATAGAGGGGAGCGAGTATCCTCTAAAACAGGCGATAGGTCCATATATGCAGCGGGCCCGCCGTCCGCCAAAGCTGGCGGGGATCTTCCAACCATGCGCCGCCACAACACTTGCCGCGTCAAAAAACATTCATCCCTCCGTAGGGTATCGCCAACCCTCGCCAAAGGTACATAAAAAAAGCCCGCCGCCCCATCCTGCATCCCCGCGTATGCCTCGCTCCATACGCACAAAAAATCAGGTTGAGCGCCGCCTTGGGCATGTAGCATCTATCGGTTTTCCCTACACGGGAGCATCTTCGCCTATCGTATGCAGCCAATGGAGTGCGGCGCGGGTTGCCTCACGCGAAAGGGCCTTCCCCTTCTCCTCCGAACCGCGCTTCGGCTCCGGGCCATTCCTAATATTCAAGGGGAAAAGGGCGCGTTCCTCAGGCACCAGCCCCCTCCGGAAGAAGAACGGAAGCGATAAGAAGGGGCTACAGATACCTCCCGGAACAGCTTGAAGGCAACATCTTTTCTCGCTATGTAAAAGGGATACAAACGAAAGCGAGCATATTTCCGGACCATCGGACACCCACAGCGCGAACTGTGAAGACAAGGCAGCGTACGTTATGACCTTTTCCTTACACAAACTGGTTGGACTGCCTGCCATCGCGGCGGCCGCCTTTTTTATGCAGGCACTGGACGCCACCATTCTTAACACGGCACTCCCCGCCGTGGCGCGCAGCCTCGACCGTTCCCCGCTGGCCATGCAGCTCGCCGTGGTGGGCTATACCCTCACCGTCGCCATGCTCATCCCCGTGAGCGGCTGGCTGGCCGACCGGTTCGGGACACGGCGCGTCTTCATCTCCGCCGTGAACTTCTTCATTCTGGGTTCCCTGCTCTGCGCCCTGTCCACCTCGCTTCCCATGCTCGTCGCCTCGCGGGTGCTGCAGGGTATCGGGGGAGCCATGATGATGCCTGTGGCGCGCCTCGCCGTGCTCCGGGCTTACCCGCGCACCGAGCTGGTCGCCGTACTCAACTTCATCAGCATTCCCGGCCTCGTCGGCCCCGTGGTCGGCCCTCTGCTCGGCGGCTGGCTGGTGACGTATGCCACATGGCACTGGATCTTCCTGATCAACATCCCCATCGGGCTCATCGGCATCCTCTACGCCTACCACATCATGCCGGATTTCACGGCTCCGCGCCGCCCCTTCGACTGGATGGGCTTTTTCCTGTTCGGGCTGAGCCTCGTTTCCTTTTCCAGCGGCCTTGAAGTCTTCGGCGACAGGGTCGGCCCCGATTTTCTCCCTCCCGTACTGCTCATCAGCGGCATAGCCCTGCTCGGGCTGTACATCCGCCATGCCCGGCGGCATCCCTCCCCGCTTATCAGGCTGTCGGTTTTCCACACGCGCACCTTCTCCGTGGGCATCGGCGGGAATATCCTGTCCCGCCTCGGTACGGGCTGTGTACCGTTCCTCATGCCGCTCATGCTCCAGGTCGGGCTCGGATACCCCGCTCTGGTGGCCGGGGCCATGATGGCTCCCACGGCCATAGGCTCCATCACCGCCAAAACTTTCGCCATGAAGATCCTCAACCGGTTCGGCTACCGGGTGACCCTCACGGGCGTCACCGTCTGCATCGGCCTCATGATTGCCCAGTTCGCCCTCCAGACGCCCACCCTGCCCCTGTGGATGCTCATTCTCCCCCTGTTCATGCTCGGCATGGCCATGTCCACCCAATTCACGGCCATGAACAGCATCACCCTCGGAGACCTTTCCACCGAAGACGCCAGCACCGGAAACGGCTTGCTCTCCGTAACCCAGCAGCTTTCCATCAGCTTCGGCGTGGCGAGCAGCACCGTGGTGCTTCGGTTCTACAACTCGTTCGCCTCGGGGACGCTGCTCGATCATTTCCACTATACGTTCATCACCATCGGCGGGATCACCATGATGGCCGCCTTCGTTTTCATGCTCCTCCGCAAGGACGACGGCGACAGCCTGCTTCCCGGACGCAAGAAGCCCGTCTTCGAGACGACAAGCAGTTCCACCCCGCGCAACCCCTAACCATCCACGTTGAACGGAAAGCCGCCGGGACAAGACGCGAACCGTACTGGCGGATCAGCCCGTATCTCGCGGTGTGCAGAGGCGACGCGTTTGCCGGGGTCCGGAGCCGAACCCCGCTTATATCATCGGCCGCAAAAAAAGGCGCCCCCGTCCGTTCACGGAGAGCGCCTTCAGCAGGGAGTGGGAGGCAATGGTTACAGTGTGTCGGCGTACAGCTCGACGGTGTGCCTGACCCGTGCGCGGTCGCCGTTCCGTGCCAGCATGTCGGACAGCTGCATCATGCACGCCGGGCACCCTGTGGCGACGACGTCGGCCCCTGTGGCAACGATGCTGTCACGCTTCTTCTGGCCGATCTGCTGCGAAATGTCGTAGTGGGTCAGCGTGAAGCTGCCGCCGCAACCGCAGCAGCGATCAGGCTCCACCATCTCCACCAGTTCGCAGTTCTTGTTCATGTTGATAAGCTCGCGCGGCTGCTTGCTGACGCCGAGGGATTTCTTCAGGTGGCAGGATTCGTGGTACGTCACCTTCAGGCCACCCTTGGCGGGCCCTTCGGGGTGCACGCCCAACACGTCCACGAGGAACGCGTTGATGTCTATGGCCTTGGCACCAAACTTCTTGGCGGTTTCCTGCACCGAAGCGGGCAAATTCCGCGACATCTCGGGCCAGTATTCCTTGATGGTCATCGTGCAGGACGAGCACGGCGTCACAATGTAGTCGAAGTGGGTCCGCGAAAGGATGCCGAGGTTATGCTCGATCATCTTTTCAACACCCTCGCGGTCGCCGGACACCAGCGCGGGGATGCCGCAGCAGGCAAAGTTGTCGGACAGGAACACCCCGACACCGTGGTGCTCAAAAACCTTGAGGCAGGCTTCCGACACGCCGGTATAAATCTTGTCGCCCATACAGCCGGGGAAGAACGCGACGCGCAGGCCGCTCTTTCCGGCGGGCCTGTCCACCTTCCCAACCTTGGAACGCAGAGGCTTGTCCGCCAGCAGCGGCATGTGCCGATCCCCGAACAGGCTCTTGAGCAGCGGCGCGCAGGCGGTCTTCTGGGGATTTTGCTCATCTTTCAAGAGAAGTTTCTGGAACGGCGAACCGGCGCGCAGGAGCGTATCCACCACGCGCGGGTTGGGAAGGAGCTTTCTGAAAATGGCCTTCTTGACCGGGGACAATCCCAGATAGGCCGTGACGATGGCCCGCGCTTCCATAAAGATTTCCAGCGTCGGCACGCCGGAAGGGCAGCTGAACTGGCACCCGCCGCACAGCAGGCAGCGGGACAGCTTTTCGTTCACCGCTTCCGGGTCCTGAATGATGAGATGCGCCAGATTCTCGACCAGCGCGATTTTGCCGCGGGTCACGTCCCCTTCCTTCCCGGTGGTGTCGAAAACCGGGCAGAAGGCCTGACAGAAACCGCATTTCATACAGGAAGCCAGTTTGTCGTCCAGAACCATCAACGACTTGGCAAGACTTGAAATCTCATCCATGAATCAGTCCCTTTCCCGGACGCCCGCCGGGGGTGGTCGCCCGCTTCCTTCAAGGCGCGGGCGGTTCTGTGCCGGATTCGGAAAGTTGACCGGAGAGGAAACGGCAGGGCCCCCTGTCATTGGCCACGGAGCAGCGAAAGCGCCGTTCGGCCACCCCCTTCATGCCGCCTCCCCTGCCGTTCGAATCCTTTGAGGGACGGGACGGGAGAAGCCCGCTTTCCAACGCCCTCCTCCCGTTCCCTTCCTACAGCTAGTCCCCGAATCCCACGATCTTGCTCGGGTTGAACAACCCCTTCGGGTCAAACGCCTTGCGCAGGCGCCGCGAGAACATGATCGTCCCGTGGGAGGTTTCCTGCTCCAGCCATTTGATTTTGGCGGTGCCGATGCCGTGCTCGCCGGACAGCGTGCCGCCAAGCTCCAACGCGGCGTTGAAGAGGTCGTCCACAGCCCGTTCCACGCGCGAGAACTCTTCCTTGTCGCGGCGGTCGCAGAGGATGGACGGATGCAGATTGCCGTCACCGGCATGGCCGAAGGTGGCGATGGTGACGTTGTGGCGGGCGGCGATCTCGTCGAGGGCCTTGATCATGGCCGGGATCTTGGAGCGCGGCACCGTGGCGTCTTCCAGCATCAGCGTGGGACGGCAGCGGGCCAGCGCGGGAATGGCCACGCGGCGGGCTTCCCAAATCCGGCTCTTTTCCACGGCGTCGCGGGCGACCACGATTTCCGTGGCGCTGTTGTCGCGCAGCACCTTTTCCACGATCACGGCTTCGTCCTCGACCTGCGCGGGGTGGCCGTCCACCTCGATGAGCAGCATGGCCCCGGCATCACGGGGGAGGCCGATTTTCACGTAGTCTTCAATGTAGTTGATCGAGGCGTGGTCAAGGAATTCCAGCGTGCAGGGCACCACATGGGCCGCGATGATCCCGGCGACGGCCTGTGACGCGCCGTCCATGTCCTTGAACAGGGCCATCATGGCCTTGGAAGCCTTCGGCGGCGGAATGAGCTTGAGCGTAACCTTGCTCGTGACCGCGAGGGTGCCTTCGGAACCCACCAGCAGCGGCGCAATGTTGTAGCCCGTGGCGCATTTCACGGTGCGGGAGCCCGTCTTCACCAGATCACCGGTGTTGGCGAAGACTTCCATGCCCATGACGTAATCTTTGGTCGTGCCGTACTTGAGGCCGCGCAGGCCGCCTGAGCTTTCCGCGACATTGCCGCCGATGGTGGACACGGACATGGAGCCGGGATCCGGAGGATAAAACAAGCCTTTGGCGGCCACGGCGGCGGCGAATTTCGCCGTGATCACGCCGGGCTGCACGGTGGCGTACAGATCCTCCGTGTTGATTTCAAGGATCTTGTTCAATCCCGTCGTCAGGATGACGATGGTGTCGGAACAGTCCGGGATAGTGCCGCCGGTAAGGTTCGTGCCCGAACCGCGAACGGTCATGGGGATGCCTTCCTCGTAGCAGCGTTTCACCACCTGCCCGAGTTGTTCCACCTCGGTGGGGCGCACCACAAGGCTGGGGATCATGGGCTTCAAAACCGCCGCGTCATACGCGTAACTCTGGCGATCCGCCTCGCTGCTGAAGACGTTTTCCTTGCCGACAAGCTGTTCAAATTCCTTTATGAGAGAAGCGCTAGGCATTGATGAACTCCAAAGGTTGAACGTAAAGGAAAGGGTTCAGGCCGGTTACGACAGGCGCTTGCGGAGGTTTTCCGCCACGGACTGCGGGTCTACGGGATTACGGGCGATGCCGCTTTCGATAGCGGCCCGCGCCGTGGCAGCGGCAACGGCGGGCGCGACGTCGGGATCCGTCGCGGGCGGGATGATGTAGTCCGGGCTGAGCTTTTCGGGCGTAACCAGATCCGCGATGGCGTGGGCGGCGGCGATCTTCATGGCGTCGTTGATGTCGGTGGCGCGCACGTCAATGGCGCCGCGGAAGATGCCGGGGAAGGCCAGCACGTTGTTGATCTGATTCTTGATGTCGGAACGGCCCGTGGCCACAACCTTCGCTCCGGCCTGCGTCGCGCGCTCAATGGGCCAGATTTCCGGAATGGGGTTGGCCTGCGCGAAGATGATGGGGTCTTTCGCCATGCTGCGGATCATGTCCTCATTCAGAGAATCCGGCACAGAAACGCCGATGAACACGTCCGCCCCCTTGATGGCGTCGGCAAGTGTGCCCTTCACCTTGTCGGGATTGGTCGCCTTGGCGATGGCGTCCTTATACTTGTTCATGCCCTCGGGGCGGCCTTCCCAAATGGGGCCCTTGGAGTCGCACATGATGACGTTCTTGAGCCCGACGGCCATGAGCAGCTTGATGATCGCCGTTCCGGCAGCGCCCGCGCCGCTGGTCACGACTTTGATGTCCTCGATGTTCTTGCCCACAATCTTGAGGGCATTGAGGAGGCCCGCAAGCGTCACCACGGCGGTCCCGTGCTGGTCGTCATGAAAGATAGGGCCTTTAAAGACGCCGCGCGCCTTCAGGCTGTCCTCGATCTCGAAGCACTCGGGGGCCTTGATGTCCTCAAGGTTCACGCCGCCGAACGTGGGGGCCACAAGCTCCACCAGCTCGACAATCTTGGCGGTATCCTTGGTGTCCACGCACAGCGGGAAGGCGTCCACGTCGCCAAACCGCTTGAACAGCAAAGATTTGCCTTCCATGACCGGCATGGCGGCACCCGCGCCGATGTCGCCGAGCCCAAGCACGGCGGTCCCGTTGGACACCACGCACACGAAATTCGAATGGTTGGTGTAGACGTCGAGCATGGCGGGATCTTTGTTGATTTCCTTGCACGGCTCGGCCACACCGGGCGAATAGGCAAGCGTCAGGTCATCGTTGTCGCGCGCGGGAACCTTGATCCGGATGTCGATCTTGCCGACGTTGTCCTTATGCAGGGCCAGAGCTTCTTCACGGAGATTTTTGATACGTGACATGGGGAGCCTCTTCATTAGGGTAACGGCGGAGCGCCGAAAAAAGGGTACGACAACAGAGCACCGTCCCCCACGGCGTTACACCTTTGTGTTCGGAGAGCGGATCTCCCGTACAGGGCATGATCCGAGATCTTGAAAAATAAGGGAGCAATTCCGCCGCCCTTTCCGATCCTGCCGGAAAGCGCGAGCGTATCAGGGAGTCATGAACAGAGGAAACGGACTGTCGCTGTGAACCGGCCTTGACGGTATGAAGAGACGTTCCGGGAATCCGGCGCAGTCCCGAAGGAGGCCCCCGCCTCCCCGGAAAAACACCTGCTTCCGGAGGCGGCCCATCCCTGCACGCGAAGGTGCCGGAACGGGCAAACCCGCTTGTCGCGCCGCAACGCCCAAAACGTCCTTTCAAACCGTCAAGGGGCGGGGCATGTCCGACGGGCATGCCCCGCGTAACAACCTATTTCTTTACCTTGGCGTCGATTTCGGCCTGAGCGGCCAAAATGTCCTTCGCGTTGAGATACACCGGGGTATCGACCATCTTGCCGAGGTAGGAAACGGCGGCCTTGCCCTTGGCGAGCCCCTCTTCCTCAAACACCTTCACAACGCCGTTGGCCCATTCCACGTCGGCGGGATCGGGAGCGTAGAGGCGGTTGGAGGGTTCCACCTGGCTGGGATGGATGATCATGCGGCCTTCATAGCCCATCTGCTTGCCTTCCATCACGTTGCGTTCGAAAGCCGGGATATCCTGATAGGCCACGAACGGGGCGTCGATGGCGACGATGCCGGCGGCGCGGGCGGCGATGGCCATCTTGGCGCGGCCCCACATCTGTTCGACGGCTTCGGAGGTCAGCTTCACGCGCATGTCGCGGCAGTAGTCCACGGCGCCGAAGATAGCGTTCACATTGCGGGAACTGGCCATGCAGCATTCATAGGCGTTCATGATGCCCTTGGCGGTTTCGAGCAGCATGGAGATCTTCACGGTCCCGACCGGGATACCGCGGCGGCGTTCCAGTTCTTCGAGCTTCCAGTCAAGACGCTTGACGTCATCCGGATGGCCGGTCTTGGCGAGGGTCACGCCATCAAGGCCTTCCCACACGACGGCTTCGAGGTCGTCGTTGGTCATTTCGGTTTCCCAGTTGTTGATGCGGACGTACACCTGAGCGCCGCCGGAACCGGCGTATTTAAGCTTTTCGGCAACGAGCTTGCGGGCCGCTTCCTTTTCGGACGGGGGCACGGAGTCTTCGAGGTCGAGGGTAATGATGTCGGCGGGGATGCTGGGAGCTTTTTCAACCATCTTGGGGTTATTGCCGGGAACATACATGATGGAACGCATAACGGCCATGGGAATTCTCCTTTGAGGAAAAAAGTTGGTTGAAAAGATACCAATCGGACCGAAGCTATTTCTTCAATTTCTCGTGCAGGATGACCGGGATGTCGGTAGGCGTCATGGCGACGTACCCCCCGGCTTTCGTGATCGCGTCCATTTTGCTCTTGGCCGAACCGCGACCGCGCTCCACGATATTGGATGCATGGGAGAAGCGCTGGCCTTCGGGGGCCCATGCGCCGGAAACGTACACCACGAAAGGCTTGGTGAATTTCCCGGAGGCGATGACCTCGGCGCACTCCTCTTCCTGCGAACCACCTATTTCGGCATAAACCGCCACGCCTTCGGTTTCGGGATCTTCCTCGAACAGCGGAAGCAGATCCGCCATCGAGGTGCCGAGAACCGGCTCCGTGCCGGTATGGATGACCGTGCTCACGCCGAAGCCGCCTTCGCGGAGCACCCACGGGATGGTTCCCGACTGGCCGCCGCTGCGCGAGAACACGCCGATGGACCCTCTTTTGAAGAAGGTATTGGCCCATTCCACATTGCCGCCGAGCCAGCCGACCACGGCTTCTCCCGGCGTGATAATCCCGATGGAGCCGGGCCCGAGCAGGCGGGTCCCCTTGGCCTTGCAGTAGGCGATCATCTCCATGATGTCGTGGATGGGGGTGCCTTCCACGCAGGGGATCACGTTCTTGACGCCCGCATCCGCCGCCTCCATGACTGCGGTCTTGAGCACATGCCCGGGCACGAAGATGACGCTGAAGTCGATCTCGCCGTGTTCGCGGGCGATTTCCTTCACCGTGTTGTAGACCGGGACGCCGTGAACGTCGGAGCCCTTCTTGCCGGGGCTGGTGCCGCCGACGACATGGGTTCCGTAGCTTTTCATGTATTTCGTGCGCACGGACCCTTCACGGCCCGTGATGCCCTGAACGACCACTTTCGTATTCTTGTTGATCAGTATGCCCATACCCCAATCCTTTTGGTCAAAGATGGTTGCCCGACCCGACGCGAGGCGTCAGGCCAATCCGCGCTTGGCCAGATATTCCGGCAGCCCGGCGACAGGGACATCGATGGTGATGGCCTTGTTGCCGTGGAAGGTACAGGCGAATTCACAGGCAAGGCATTCCGTGCCGAGACGGAGCACTTCTTCCGCCGTCAGATGCTCGACCGAGGGCACGCCGTCCTTCAATTCAAGGATGCCCCGCGCATATTTTTTACAGGCGGCGACGCACGCCTTGGTCTCGCAGGAGAGGCACTTGCTGACATCGATCGAGACAGTCGAGGATTTTTCTTTGATTTCCAAGGATCTACCCTGCCTTCTGAGACGTTTTCTCAGCGCTGTATTCCTTGCACAGAGCAAGCAGCCGTTCGCCGATGAACTTCGTGTCCGTGACGTGTTCCCGCCCGTAGATCTCGATGCGCCTGCCGATGCCGTCCGGGGTCATCATGTCGGCGAGGCCGGTACGCAGTATCTCGAGGGATTCGTCTTCACGGTTGCCGCACAGCAGCAGCACGCAGGGGAAGCCGGGCTTCTTGGGCAGCATCTCGCGCAGCACCTTGACCAGCGCGTGGGCGTGGTGCCACTGCTCCTGATTCGCCATCATGAAGCCGCCGAGCAGATACCCTTCAATGTTGGGCTGGGAGAGGGTCGCCTTGGCGACGCGGTAAATCTTGGCAGCAACGGGGTTGCCGCTGGTGTCGGCGTAGTTGGCGGCCTTGAGCCCCACGGCGTTCAGCGCGTCGAGGCCCATCATGGCGGAGCCGCCGCCGATGGGATGGTAGCCCACGTAGCCGGGGCTCACTTCATCGTAGCCCATGTTCATGAGGAAGCCGGTGCCGCGGGCGTCGGTTTCTTCGATGCCCCAGCCGATGACGTCCAGATCCGTGGGCTGGCCGGGCAGGTCGCGGGCGATCTTGATCCCGAAATCGGGGTGACGGAACACGGCGCTGTTGTCGATCTCCATCTTGCAGTCGGCACAATAGAGGCTGCCGTCCCCGGTCATCACGAAGGGATTGATTTCAAGCGTCTGGCAGTCGTACTTCTTGTAGAGCTTGGACAGTTTGGTGAGGAAAGAGGCGAATTTGGAGAGGTCTGCCGGAGCAATCCCGGCCTGGGTGCAGACATCGATGGCGTCGTAGGACTGGAGGCCATACTGCGGATCGATGTTCAGCCTGAACAGCAAGCTTTCGTCAACGCTTTCGATGTCCATGCCGCCTTCCGTGCTGAACATCAGCATGGGGCAGCGGGCTTCGCGGGCGTTGTTGATGACGAATGAACAGTAATACTCTTTCCTGATGTCCAGTTTTTCTTCGATGAGGACTTTCTCGACCGGAAGCCCCTTTACGGTCTTGGCGAGGATTTCTTCAGCGAGGGCACGCGCTTCCTCGGGCGTATCGGCCAGCTTGACGATCCCGGCCTTGCCGCGCCCGCCAGCCTGTACCTGCCCCTTGACGGCTACGGGGCCGCCGATCCAGCGGGCGGCTTCCTCCGCTTCTTCAGGAGAAGATGCCACTCGCCCTTTTGGGACGGGCATCCCGCCTTTCGCGAGCCATTCCTTGCCCTGATATTCCAGAAATTTGGCCATGTGATGCCCCTTCTTCAGGAATTCATGTTCTCAATGCCACCATCAACTCAACATTCCTTTGTTCTTCAAACCAGAAAACCAATTCATAAAGCCAGTCCAACGTGACGCGATAAAGGAAACATCGGCTTTTTCCGCCTTGCGTTTTCCTCATGAGGCTACTTTTAGTTTTATCTAAAAAGAAAGTCAAATAGATCTTTTTTATTTTTTTCATAAATAAAAATTAATTTTCCTTTCGAAAACGTAAATTGATTAATGAAACAGTCGATTGATGAATTGTATTTTTCCGCCTTGTGATATTTTGTACATTAACAATAACTGTCTTTCTTTAAAAGAGATATGGATAAAAAGCATTTTTGCACAAATAACTATAAGTGTTCGAAGCATTTTCATGCATTATTCAGGATTATATCAAGCATATTTCCAATAGAAAAATATTAAAAAGAGGGATTTTTTTATAATACTATAAACTATTTCTTTTTTTCATAAGCAATATTCCGTTTTGGAATAAGAAAAGTTTATTCAAATATACATTCACCATTAAGAAAGAGGCCGTCTTCCCTATATCGACATAAGCGAGGCGGAATGCGGGCTCCGGGGCGGCGAGGCCCGCTGGCGCAGCGCAAAAAAGGTGTGGGGAGGCTGCTGCGAGGCCCCGCCCCCTCCTCCATCCAAGGGTAACACCGGGCGTTTGAACTTCATCGCCCTATCATGTATGAACAGAAACCGTTACGAAGCGGAGCCCGGATATGGAGAGACGCGCTACGACGCCAACCGCGCACGCCTCAAGCGTCAACCGAAAAAAACGAAACAGGCGAAAGGAAAGCTGTAATGGAACAGATTATATTGACTGGAGATCGGCCCACCGGAAGATTGCATGTCGGCCACTATGTCGGTTCGCTGAAGCGCCGGGTGGAGCTCCAGAACTCCGGCAAGTACGACAAGATTTTCATCATGATCGCGGATGCGCAGGCGCTGACAGACAACGCCGAGCATCCCGAAAAGGTGCGCCAGAACATCATCGAAGTCGCCCTCGACTATCTCGCCTGCGGCCTTGATCCGGTAAAATCCACGATGTTCATCCAGTCGCAGATCCCCGAACTCTGCGAACTCTCTTTCTACTATATGAACCTTGTGACCGTGGCCCGGCTCCAGCGCAACCCCACAGTGAAATCCGAAATCCAGATGCGCAACTTTGAAGCCAGCATCCCGGTCGGTTTCTTCACCTACCCGATCAGCCAGGCGTCCGACATCACGGCCTTCAAGGCAACGGCCGTGCCCGTGGGCGAAGATCAGGCCCCGATGCTGGAGCAGACCAAGGAAATCGTCCGCAAATTCAATGCGGTTTACGGGGACACGCTGGTCGAGCCCGAGATGCTGCTCCCGGACAACAAGGCCTGCCTGCGCCTGCCCGGCATCGACGGCAAGGCCAAGATGAGCAAGTCGCTCGGCAACTGCATCTATCTGGGCGAAGACGCGGACGAGGTCAAAAAGAAGGTCATGTCCATGTTCACCGACCCGAACCACCTCCGCGTGGAAGACCCCGGTCAGGTCGAGGATAACCCCGTATTCATCTATCTGGACGCTTTCAGCCGCCCCGAACATTTCGAGCGCCACTTCCCGGACTATCAGAACATCGAAGAAATGAAGGCCCACTATACCCGTGGAGGCCTCGGCGACATGAAGGTCAAAAAGTTCCTGAACAACGTCCTGCAGGACGAACTGGAACCTATCCGCAATCGCCGCCGGGAACTCGAAAAGGATATTCCCGCCATCTATGACATCCTCAAGGAAGGCAGTATGCGGGCCCGCGAAGCCGCCGCCCGGACGCTGGATGACGTAAGACGGGCTATGAAAATCAACTACTTTGAGGATATGGATCTGATCAGCGAACAGGCTAAAAAATACGCCCGCTCATGTGGATGAGCTCTCAAGCCGTGTGAAGAAATTGTGGAAGGGAAGGAAAACGGAAAACGTTTCTGAAGAAAAGTGAGCCCTCCCTTCCATAAAGAAGAAAGGCCCCGCATTCCCTGCTCAGTCAAGGGAAATGCCGGGGCCTTTTCGCCCATCAATGAAGCCGTGTCACCGTCCTGCCTCCCACCAGCGGAGGCTCTCACCGTCCGAAGCGATGGGCAGGGCGACGGGCTCACCGATCAGGGGCAGGAGAAGCCGATACGGCTTGCCTCGGCTCGCCGCCACAATCCGTTTGAATGGATCATCCCACGTATGGTAGGCAATGGCGAACTTCCCCACGTGGCCCGGGAGCAGCGCGCGGGCACGCAAATCTTCCGCGGCCTGCGCCGTGTCTTCCGGCATCATATGGACGTACCGCCAGTTCTCGTCGTATTGCCCGCAGTCGAGCATAGCGAGATCAAACCCGCCGAAGCGTGCGCCGATTTCCGCGAAATGCTTGCCGTATCCGCTGTCTCCGCTGAAAAAAATCCTGCGTTCAGGGGTAACAAGGGCAAAGCCCGCCCAAAGGGTCTTGTTCCGGGTCAGTGAGCGGCCCGAAAAATGGCGGGCGGGCAGGATGTGGATGGCGAAGCCGCCTTTCCCCTCAAGGACGGAATACCAGTCTCCCTCAAAAACCGTTTCCTTGCCGTAGCCCCAAGCCTCAAAATGGGCCCCGACGCCGAGGGGGCAGACGACCTGCCCCACCTTGGACCGAAGCGCCGTTGCCGTGGCATAATCCAGATGATCCCAGTGGTCGTGAGAAATGAGCAGATAATCGATGTCCGGCATGTCCTCGACGGTGTAAAGGTTCGTCCCCTCGAACGCCCTGTTGGCGAAAAAGACCGGCGAAGCATAGGTACTGAACACGGGATCTATCAAAAGGCGTCTGCCGCCGAGCTGCACGAAGTAGGTAGAATGGCCGAGCCAGACGACGGTATCCGTATTCCTGTCGAGCCCCCGCAGGTCGGTTTTCGCTGAAGGAATGGGACGAGTCGGCTTCTGGCCTTCCGTTGACGAAAAAACGTATTTCATCAACGCGCCCACAATGCCGCCGTTCCCCTTTATGGGCGGCAGCGGCTCCGTATTGCGAAAGGCACCGCCCTCATAGTGAGGCGACTGCGATATCGCGTCAAGGCGTTCACCTTCAGGCAACTTGCCGAATGAAGCCTGCGACATAAAAGCATACCCTCCCCCGATAAGAATACAGAGTAAAAGGACCAGACCGAACGCCACGCGCATACCCCTTCTCATGGAATCTCCAGACATTCTCTCTTTTCAGACGCGGACGGGATACGGCAAGGCGGCCCCGACTATTCCTCGGAACCGCCCTACCGTCCCCCGCCGATGCCCTTCGCGCGCATCAGCGGAGATCCCGAATACCTTACACGGTGATCAGATCGTATTGATTGTTCCCCATGCCTTGAAGCTTCATGTACTCGAGTTGGCGCAGGCCACTGCGGGACTCAATGCGTTCCACAAGGTCGCGCCGCTGCGCTTCGGGCAATGCATAAACCATGTCCACCGAAGCCTGATCGACGGCCAGAATATCCGTCGAGGCAATGATCCCCAAATCCGGCGTGGTGGGTGCCGCCGCGCCGAGCCCGGCGCAGTCGCAATCCACGGACATGTTCCGGAGCACGTTGATATAGGTAATATGTTGCCCAAAATGATTGGTAATGGCTTTGCCGCCTTCCACCATCCGTTCCATGAACAGCGGGCCTCCCGGCCAGGTCCCGTCGCCCGGCAGCTGATGGATCTGTTGCTTGCCCAGTTTCCCTGAGGCGCAGCCGATGGAAATGTTTTTGAGCGAACCGCCGAAACCGCCCACAGTATGGCCTTTGAAGTGGGTCAGCACCAGCATGGCGTCATAATTCAGGATATGTTTGCCGACGGACAGTTCCGTAAGCCATTTCCCGCCGGGAATGGGAAGGCTTACGTCCCCGTCCTCATCCATGATGTCGACGGGGCAGAAGGTCCAGCCGTTGGTCCTCAGGGTTTCACGATGCCCTTCCGTGGTCTGCCTCGGACTAGGATACAAAACATTGCATTCCACAATGCTGCTGTCCGGAATATTCGCTTGGAATCCCCTGACCATTTCGCGGGGCAAAATATTCGGACCATGCGGTTCGCCCGTATGCAGCTTGATGGCGATCTTGCCGCTCATGCCATGATTGACGCGGGCATAGACCTTCATCAACCCTTCGAGGCTGATGTCCTTCGTGAAAAAGACCTTGGCCTTTTCCTGCGGCGCGGCCATAGCAGTATCGATCCTGGGGAAGCCCCCAAAAGCGAAGGCCCCTACAGTGAGCGCTCCGCCCTTCAGAAAACTCCGGCGGGAAAACTGTTCAGCCATATTATGAACTCCTTGATTGCCTCTCCGCAATGATGCTTGCAACCTTTTTATTCATTCTTCTTTCAAAAAACTCTTATGACACCCTACAGCCAGGATGACGGGAAACATATACACACTGCATATGTTCTCCGTGTTCCCAACGCACGGTACACATAAGGCATTGCCCCGCACAATCCGGCCTTTCGGAACAACGGCTCTAATTTCCCGTGTATTGCTCTTCCGTTACTTTTTCCAGCCACTCGACGTTGTTCCCACCCTCTTCTTCAGCCACGGAAATATGGGTCATGGCAACGCCGGGAGCGGCTCCGTGCCAGTGTTTGACGTATGGAGGGAACCAGACCGTATCGCCAGGGCGGACCTCCTGAATCGGCCCACCCTGCACCTGAACCCTGCCGACCCCAGCCGTGATGATCAGAGCCTGCCCCAGAGGATGGGTATGCCATGCCGTACGGGCTCCCGGCTCGAAAGTGACGTAAGCGCTTGAGGCACGTGCCGGCGTATGGGCCGGAAACAGGGGATCGATGCGGACCGTGCCGGTAAACCATGCATCCGGCCCCTTGATGGAAGGCTGCGAACCGTTGCGCAGGATGACCGGTTCGCTCACAGCGGTGGAAAGCGTATCTTTTTCCATATGACGGACTCCTTTGCCGACCATTTTTTCTGTAAGAAACATATCCGGTCACTATGCCGAAGAACAGATACGATCCTCTTTTATTCTTGCCTTATTCTCTCAGTGTAGCCTGCCAAGGAAAAACGACGCCTGAGCCTTCCGGAACCCGCCTCAGTTTCGAAACGCACAGGACAGGCGAGTTCCGCAAACGTCCCAGGAGCTTCAAAACAAGACATTCAACACATGGTGAAAGTACAAAGGATCCTGCTGAAAAAAGGGCGAAAAAAAGCGCCGAACTTCTCTCATCAAGAATTCCGGCGCGTTGAAAAATCTCGCGTGCAAAGGCTGGAAACAGCCCAATCTCATTCACTCATCGCATACCTAAAAAGGCCTCAAGTTTGGGGCCGACAATAGCGAGAACGATTCGAACGCACATAAAAAACATGGCCACTCTTCTGAACGCCCGCAGATCACCGACAGTACGTCTATTGTCCGGCATCGGTTCCTCCATGAGCTTTTGCCAGCGTACAGGGCCTCAAAAGACGATGACGAAAAAACAAAACGGACCGGCAGATTGCTCTGCCAGCCCGTTTACTTTCTTATGGTGCCGAAGGGGAGACTCGAAGTTTTCAGCACTATCCGTTCTTATAACACACTGCAATACAATACTTTAACAAAATAAAAAAGCTAGGTCGTGTTGTTTTTTTATACCGTTGTGGCACAGTAAAATCAACTATAACCGATCTTATTTTTCGCTTTCCTCTTACTTCATTTCTAGGTTTTCCTGTTCAAAATCCTCCCCCCCTACTCCGTCCAATTCCTCTTCCGAGAACCCGAGAGCCGCCAGCGTACTAATACTTCCGACGATGATCCCACCAACAAAATACAGAAGCTTTTCCATAAGAACTCCTTGTGACAAGGCAGGCGTAATACCTGCCTTGTCCATTTAATCTGTTAACATATAGTAATTTTTTGACAACGAGGACATCTACACACATGAATCAGATACGCATCAAGGACACGGCCTATCTGGTTTCCCGTCGAAGCTCCGAACAGAAGGCCGGAGACAAGCCCTCTGTAATTTTCTGCTCTGGGAACAGGAAACTGAGTGAACGAGCCAAAGGCACAGTACCCGACAAAGCCTCCGATAGCTCCGCCTATGGCTGTTCCAAGCCTTTCTCCCAGTCTTATGGAATCGGGCACGCCTACATAGCCGCATCTTGGGCACTTCCATGCACGTTTCCCTATAAACATGGGCCATTCTTCCTCGTAAGAACGTCATGCAGCAGCTCAAACAACATGGCGGGAAGTTCCTCCAGCTGGTAGATAACCCGGCTGGCATCAGGCAGAATATTGTTGATGCTATCATCCAATATTCCCAACCCGTAGACTTCCAGACCGATTTTGTGCGCCATTTTAAGTGCCTTTCTCGTGGCGGTCATATCGGTGGGTTGCCCATCCGTCAGGACGAACAGCATTTTTCTCCGTTCTTTAGCGAATAGAAGTTGCTGCATGACCCACCAGAGTGCGGGAGCGAGAGGCGTTCCTCCGCTCGGCATGAGGTTGAAGCGGGCATGAACAGGATGTCCATGCTTGAGCAGCGGATAGACCAGACCAACATCCCCCCTATAATTTCCATTGAAGGCTGTTACGGCAATATTGAGCCCCTTGATGGCTGAACAGGCCGACGCAATGGCATGGCAAGATGCCGTCGCAAGTTCCATAGGTTTGCCGTACATGCTGGCGGAAGCGTCCAGCAGGATGTGGAGACTCGTATTGACGGCAACGCACTCCGTCCGTTGGATGAATACTTTCGGATTTTCCGTTTTGATTCTGTACAGCTTTGCAGTATTAAGCCTCCCCTTTGTGGAAGGATAGGAAGCCGACATGGAGAGCGACTGCATGAGTCCCTGAATCCTGATGGACAATCCTCTCGTAATCAGTTCTGTCCTTCTCAACATATCCGGGGGGATGACATCAGGCGTAACGGGGCGAATCTTGGCGACCGTCCAGTGTTCCACGTCTGTGCCTCCCGCCTGTGCCGAGAGCTTTTCCCTCAAAACCGCTCCCATCGTTTTGGGAAAAGAATCTTCATAAGCGTCCTGTGCCCCCTCTTTTTCTTCTGAAATGACGCTCTGTTCCCCATCGAGATGATCATTTCGTTTTTCCATTTGAGACGTACTCCCCTGCGGCTGTTCGGGTATCCATTTTTTGATGATGGATTCCAATAACAGCGCATGGGCAATCGCATCCTGTGTCGTCCGTGTGTTTGCATGAATCTTTTTGAGACAGGCATCCAGTTCTTTTTCAATTCCCAGACAGGCCGTAACCATCTCTTTTCTTGAAAGTGTCCTATTCTTTTCCACTTCGGAACTATTCCAACTCCTTACGGTCAAAAGGATGTACTCCAGAACACAAAAGGCCGGAGCGTTGCTTCCGGCCTTTTGTCTTTCTTTCCCAAAAAGATACGCAATGATGAAATCGAAGTTTTTTCTGCATCCCGGAAAGTGTTTTCCAAGCAGTGTTTCAACCCTCCAGTCTTCGATGATGTTGAAAAGATGAAATTGCAATCTAGTGAGATTGGCCTTCTGAAGCAGTTGAAAGTCTGTGTATCTAATATGTGCCGCTTCGTGGTCAACGTATCCCCTTGTCATATTGATATACATTTCATCAGTATCTATTTTAAGAGAGGGTATATGGATCGTTTTTCCATTCGTATAGGCTGTAGTTCCTCCTATTTCCACGGTGATGTTGTATTGCTTTCCCAGAATACAGGCCAACAAAGGCAGACAGGACATGATGTCTTTGGTCCTGAGCATGGCTCACCACAGTCCGATGTTGGGGATATTTGCGGAATGGTTTTGCGGGACGGGCACAAAGGGGACTTCTTCAGGGATGGCGGATTGTTGGCATACGGTGAATACGTCATTGGCGAGAAGCGCGTTCATGACGTCCTGAGGGGAATGCCCTTCGATGAGCCTCTGGCTGTGTTGCAGCATTGAGGACGGATCGCGGAGCATGGAGACAACGCCCTGCAAAAGGAGGATGTCCTTTCCGGTGATGTTGCCCTTGGCGGGTATGCTGTTAATGGCGGTCTGGATAAGGCTGGCTACCGGAGCTACGTGAGGCTCGATGAAAGTCAGCCCACAGAGCTTTTGGTGCAGGGTCCTGAGCGGGGAAAGGGCCTTGTGCGTCACCGTGTCCTTTCCGGCATAGACCTTTTGCCATATCTCGTTGGCTGAGCTGGCTATTTCGTTGAACAGCGTTCCGGCAAGACCTTCCACTTCCTCATTCAGCCCGGATTCACATACGGCGTTGGGATTATCGTGTTCGGTGAGCGGCGAGACCTTGTAAAGCTGCCACGAGAAGGACAGCCTTGAACGAACGTAGTCCGGCCCTACCGTGGATTCCCGGATGATATTTCCCCACTTGCAGTGCCTGGTAATCCAGTTCTCGATGGACTGGTCGTAATCGGCGAGAAACGCTTCCTTTTCCTGAAGGAACGTTTCTCTGATCCGGATCAATTCATCGATGATGTCCCCAGCCTTGTCTTCCGGGATGGCCCAGCCGGACATAAAACGGACGCCATGACGGTCGAGGTAGTTGAAGGCACGGGCCTTCAGGGTGGAGAATACCTTGAGGCTGTCGGGATCGGCGATACGCTTGCTCCCCAAAGAGGCAAGGTCTTCAGGGGGAAGTTCCGCACCGCCGAAGTCTTCAAGGCACATCTTCTTTCGGGCGGACCACACGCTGATGTTGAGGTTCAGAGCCACAAGGCTGTCCAGAATTTTGATGTCGGAACGGATGGCTGTATTCATAGTTTCCTCTCTATGGTTAGAATGTTACGGCAAAGATACGCTGCACAAGTTCATGAAGCATCGCTCTCGTTGGCCGTGTGGCTTTGAATGCGAGGGCACGATCCAGCGCATAGGAAAGCGGCTCGATGCCCTGATTGGCCAGCGGCTGGAACTTGAGGGCAAGATCGGCCCAACGGATGAGGGTTCTGGTGGAAAGCGTCACTTCGATGGTGTTTTCATAGGAATCGGCATCGCCCATGAAGAGTTTCCGAACTTCATTGGCGAAACTGACCATGTTCGAGGCGACATGTTCGGGAAGGTTCGGGAACTGCCGGGAGAGGAGTTCCTTTTCCGTTTCAGGCGTGGGATAACCGACTTCGCAGGCCATGTACCTGTCGAGCAGCGCAAGGTTTTGGCGAACGGCTCCCTGATAGAGCCCCGTGTCGTCACCGCCTCCGTTGGTGTTCGCGGTACATGCGATTCGGAACATTTCATGCGGGGAAATGACCTCTCCTCCATTCTCCGGCAGACATAAGGGCGCACCGTCCAGAACACCGTTGAGGCCAACGGCAACTTCAGGGGAGAGTAAATCCGCCTCGTTGATCAAAAGAATTCCCCCGTACCGCATGGCAAGCGGCAATGGACCGTACTCATAGACCATACTGCCTTTTTGCAGGGAAATATGGCCGCACAGATCGGCAAACTCCAATCGTCCATGCCCGGTGACTTCAAATGTGGGATAGTTCAGCCGTGCGGCAAGCTGCTTGATGAGCGTCGTCTTCCCGCATCCAGTGGGGCCGTACAGATACAGAGGATCAAGGTCATGCATGAACCAGACGACCACATCCCGTGCCGATTCATGAAAAATGTACCTTGGATCAATAGACGGGGTGTACGAACACGTTTCCTTGTAGCCTTTGACAGCCTTCCCTGTTGGCGTCCCCGTGAAGACCTGTCCGGCATCCATTTCCGTTGGCATAAGGGTTTCCAGTTCCATAATCTTCTGTGATTTCATGATGATTCTCCTCTCAAAGGTTCAAAAACAAAAAAATCCCGGTCTCTCCGAAGAGAAACCGGGATTATGTTTTCCTATGTGTGAAAGATTACTTGGCTACTTGAATAAGTCTATAACCTTGCGTCGAATTATCCAAAATCGTGGCTTTATCCGCCAATGCAATGGCTTTAGGCAAATTTTCCAAACTTCGTGCAAATCTGCGGATAACATCTTCATAGGGGACAGAATGCCCGCCACGAGCGGCTCGCGAAGCGACTCGTGCCCACGCTAGGTCTGAAGATTCAAGCCCTATATAAACCAATTCGATGGAATATCCCTTTTTCTTGGCCTCACTCATCAAAATGAAATCAAAATGTGAAGTCAAAGTAGATTCTCGAGCAAAAGATACGCCATTTTCAAGAAAAAGGCGGGCCATTTTGGCAGCAGCTTTTCCGGCAGCAATCGGAGACAACCCATCAGCCGCAAGCTTATCTGGATCAATGACCAGCAGATTTTCCATTGTCGCTACGGTACGAGTATAGGTACTCTTCCCCGCACCATTTGGACCACAGATGCAAATCAATCGTGGTTGCATGACTTCATTTGATTCTGAATATAAGGTGGAATAACATTTTGTGTTATTTCAATATGCCCATCAGGATACTCCAAAATATTCCTGCCCAGCTCATCCCGATAATTTAACGGAACCCCCTTTTTGAGTTCCTCCGCCAAAATGAGATGCTGATTTCGTATGGCGACGGCAGTCATTTCCTCTAGTGAAAGTGGCATAACAACTCCCTGATATTTTTTGTTAATGTATAGTTTATTCAGGTACACAGTCAAGAGTTTCAATCGTTTTATACCTCAACAGTATGCAATCGCTCAAAGGGTTCTCCCTGCTTTTCGCATTTTACCATAAGTCATTGGGTATCCTGTTGACAGCCTTCCCTGTTGGCGTCCCCGTGAAGACCTGTCCGGCATCGAGCTGCGCCGGAACGAGGGAGGCCAATTCCTTGAACAGATTCTGATTCATGGTTTTCTCCTTTGAAAATAAAAAATCCCGGCTTCTCCGAAGAGAAACCGGGATGTGATAAATCTTTTTTCTTATCTTACATGCGACTGTGTGCAGTACTGTATACGATGCTGCGCTCTCGTTTCCCGACAGCGATTACGGTAACATACATAATGTCGTCTTCAACACGGTATACAAGACGATAACCAGCCGCCTTCAGCTTGATTTTATAGCAATCAGACATACCTGAGAGAGCAGCGGAAGGAATCCGTGGCTGTTCCAATCGTTCTGCGAGTTTCTTTTTAAATTGCTCCTGTAATGTCGTCCCAAGTTTTTTCCACTCTTTAAGGGCCTGCTCATGGAACCGAAGTTTATAGCTCATTCAGTGATACCTCGACAAACGGGCCATCACTGCGCTCAAGGACAAGTTTTCTGTCTTCGGCATCTTCCAACCGGCTCAAAAGCTGTTCGTAATGCCGGGCGGGGATAAGGTAGGCTTCCGGCTTGTTATGATTCAACACGGCAACAGGGTTTCCCTGCGCAGAAGCAAGAATACCCGCAAAATTTCGCTTCAGTTCCGTTACGCTCACTGTCATGTCTGCGTGGATAGTTTCCATTTTAGACCTCTTTTTAGCATCTATTTATACTTTAAATTAGGTGCTTTTTATTGAACTGTCAAGCTGGAGCTCTGCCTTTCATATCCGAATCGCATAGAGCCTCTCAAAGGGTTCACCCTGTTTTTCGCACTTCGCCATGAGCGTCTGGGCTTTCTGTTCTCCCAACAGTGCTTCAAGTTCCTCATTCAGCCGTTTTCGATCCAGTGTCACTCTCCCGTTCTGTGGAATCACCCGGAACGTGTGGTTTCCTGTGTCAATCCATTCTCCTTTGACCGTATGGGAAAGCTGGTAGGCGACTTTCAAACGGGATTCCAATTCTCCGATCTCTGCTTCAATGGATTTTTTCTGTGTTTTCAGCTTGATAAACTGTACAAGGGTATCCTCCCACTCAGGATGTGAAGAACCTTTGAAGTGTGGACAATCCTTCCTCCAAAGACACGATGGGCACAGGGGGGAAAGTCCCTGTGCCGTTTGAATCGTGTTCAGGTCCAGCAGATTGTCTCTCAGCTCAATCATGGTTTCCCAGAACTCGGAAGCCATATCCAGACACCGGGCGATATCCGTATCTTCTGGAAAAAAGGGGCCAAAGGCTTTGGCATCGCACATGGAGAGGCAGAGAATCCACCCTTGAACGTCACAAGCTGACGCATCAGGAAGGGATACCCCAAGGCATTCGTTACAGATTTCAGGGAGCGTCCTGTGATAAAGAACTTCCCCCGTATCCAGAACAAGATTGAAGGCGGGCTGGTTCCAGCAAGCTTTAAGCAATGCCGTCTGGCCGCCAATCTGCATGAGATACCTTTCAGGAAGGGTTGCCGGTATCTTTGTTGTGGATTTGACTTCAAGAATCCGTACAGACGGATGTGGTTGGTCAGTCACCAGCGTGAAATCCAGATGGGCCTTGATCGGGATGTTTTTATGTCTCATCTCGATTTCCAGTTGAGACAGGGGAGACAACCCGCATCCTGTAAGCGCCTGATGGACACCCGTCTCGAACCAGTGCCCTCTTTGAAGGGTTATCTGGCGCTTGAGAGCTTCAGCAGTATTTTGGGGGGCAGAAGTATAGAGCTTGGCAGCCAGTGCCGCCCGTGGGCAGTCCAACATTTTGGCGATATCCGACATGCCTACATATCGGGAACGGTCCCCAAGCCAATTTGCCGTTCGCTGTTCCGCATCCCGTTCCAAGCCACAGCAGAGAATTTCTAGCAACCCTTCCGCTCCCGTATTTCTGATTGTTCCGTCCATCCATTTCTCCCGTGCTGATAGCAGAAACAGAAAGAGCCGCCCCATCAAGGACGGCCCTTTCTGCTACGCTGCATACTTCCACCAGATTTTTCGTTGCGGGTTCCAGTGAAACCCCGCCGCCGAAAGCTGTTCCTTTTTCGCTGCCGTGTTTCCTGTGGCGAGGATGCACTCCCGACCGTCCTGTGCCGATACGATTTCGTATGAAACCCCATCCAGACGAGGCAATTGGGAAAGTCCCTCTGACATCCGATTTAAGGGTGGTGAAACCTTTTTTGCTTGTCCTGAATCATCTTGAGTCGTTTTGCCTCTCTGTGAGGCGTTTACGGCGTTTTTCTGTTTCTGAGGTCTATTCAGCTTGTCTGGGGTGAACTCTCCGTCCGTATCCACCTCCGTAACAATACCGAGCATGGCTGAAAGCGCGTAACGGCGCATGTAGGTCATGCTGATGCCCACTCCTTGGGGATCAGCCTTGGGCAGAGGAACCACCGCAAGGCTCGACTGCCATTGTCCTGACTCCGCGTGGGTGAGCTTTGTGACCAACCCAAGATATCCCGGTTCGGCAGGAACCGGATACTGACAAAGCCAGATGCCGTTGGAAAGCAAGGCGTCACGGCACGAGTCCATAACGCTGTTGAGGGTGGCATACTTGCTCTTAGTAAAGGGATTGTTGGCATCCTTGGTTGCCGGTTGGAGTTGTTCCTGAACTTTGATGAGTGCCTGCGCCAGCTCGCGTATCTGATCCGAACAAAATGATTCCATCTGTTCCTCCTGAACATAAAAAGACCTGCCCGAGTCTTCCGGACAGGTCTTTTTCAAGAAAAAACTACCGATTCAAAATGGTAATATATATTTAAAATCATTTCATAAGCAAAAAGTCATTTTCTTAGGATACTGACGAAATGGGAAACGAGGCTGATTACTTCTTCCTGTTTTTCTGCCGGAAGTGGGCTGATGATGTCGGCAATACTGTCAGCTCGTGCTCTCAGCGAATCGTTTTTTTCTCGAAAAAGCTCCGCAACGGAACACTCCAAAACCTTCGCCATCTCTTCAATTCGGTTAAATCTAGGGGCAACATACCCATTTTCGATACGCGACAGAGCGTCTGGGGCCATGTCCAGGCGATTGGCGAGTTCAATCTGCGTCATACCCAAAATTTTCCGTCTCTCAACGATAGAATTTCCAAGTATTTTAGCGAGTCGCTGTACTTCACGTTCCGCCACGTTGCACTCCTTTTTTGAATAAAAAAGAGTACGGTAGCGGTTCAGACCTTGAAATGTATTTTTATTACATCTATGATGTAATAAAATATCATCTATGATGAAACCAGTTTGTCGATGGAGGCCAAATGTTGAAAAAAAGTGTCGTAACCTGTTTGTGTTTCATGATTTTTGTTCTTTCGCTTTCTCAGCAGGGAAACTGTGCGGAACAAAACCATATCCTGTTTTGCCGAACATTTAACGACAAATGGGAGCCCATCGACCCTTCTGAGACTTTCGAAACGAATGTCGTCTCATGGATCGCCCAAGGAGAAAAGTCATTTGAAACTCCTCGTATTATTGTAAGCCTTTACAAAAAAATAGGGGCTGAAGAACGACTTTTGGAGCGAAAACCCATGGATGTTCGCCCGGCGTGGGATACGACCGGCGTCCGCAATATGGCTCTCCCAGAAGAGGGTACCTACATCCTTGCCCTCGACAAACCTGACGGAACTCCGATCAGCAGTGGAATGTTCACCATCAAGGCAATGTCCATTTCTGGCTCTCCGCTTCCAGAGGAGACTCTGGGGACGACTCTTGCCAAAATCTTCAACAAGTATCTGCCTAAGAAATAATATTTCTATGGAGGAGTTATGAAACGCTATTCCCTTTTGCTTATTCTCGGTGCCCTGTTCATGGTTTGGGGAGATGACTCTTGGGCCGCTCGGACGACCCGTGACCTCGTTTTTGATGATGAGGAACCGGCTCAGACTCAGGCTATGGAAAGTTCCGGTAAGCAAACTACCGCATTGAAGACGACCATGCTTCTGAAACGTGACGGCACAACCAGCACTGTCCTGCCAAGCCATGAATTTAAGTCTGGAGATAGTGTCAAGCTTGTATTTACACCCAATATCGACGGCTATGTCTATTGGCTCGCCAAAGGAAGTTCGGGGAACTATTCCGTACTTTTTCCTTCTAAAGCCAACATGGACAACGCAGTACAGCGTAATCAGGAATATACTATTCCCCCCAAAGGAACATTCCGTTTCGATGATACTCCTGGGAATGAAGAATTATTGTGCATTCTGTCCGCAGAGAAATTGCCGGACATGGACAAAGCCATTGCTGAAGCGGACGCAGCACAGATTAATGCACAAAGTAGTACGCAGCTTGCAAAGCTTGAAGAAAAAAATACTCCAAAGCGTACGACTCGTGACCTCGTCTTTGATGATGAAGATGAAGGAGATGTGAATACAAAACAGCAGGTCGCGCCGAAAGGAGAGCCTTTTGTCGCGCACTATGTACTGACTCACAAATAAATTTCCATCGAAGATTATACGGGGAAGTACGGCTTCCCCGTATTGGAGACAGCATGTTCAGATTCGCCGCCGCATTTTTGGTATCGTTTATGTTGTGCACCCTCCCTGTGCAGGCTGCTGGCTTTGAACAAACCTTCAAAGAAGCGCAGGCGGCGTATAAGACGGGGAAATATGCCGATGCAGCGAGGCTTTTTGTCCAGACTGCGGACTTGTTGAAGAAGGCAAAAGAGACGGCAAAGGCTCAAATGGTTTTGGGCAATGCCGCCATCGCCTACATGCAGGCTGAAGATTACGCTTCTGCCGTCACAATTTATGAAAACCTTTTAAGCAATCCCGGAAAAGCCGATCAAAAAATTCTGCTCAAATCATACAAAAACCTTGTTATCTGTCATTCCCATCTTGAGCAGCATGCCCTGAAAATTCAGACTTTGGAAAGGATGATGCAGGCTCTGCCCAAATTGCCAAAAGCGGAGATCTCCAATGTCTACGCTCAAATGGGGGATGCCTATCGCGCACTGGAAATCTATGCGCCTGCCAGTGCCGCTTACGATAAGGCTGCCCACCTTCTGCCACAAGATGCCGATCCTCGCGTTCGTGGAAGGCTCCTGACGGCAATGGGGCTTTGCCAAGGGAATATGGGCGATTTCGCCAGCGCTTCCGAGAGCCTGACTCAAGCGAAAGAACTCGCGGCCCGTATCAGTGAACCTCTCACTGTAGCTGAATCCGACAGCAACCTTGGCATCCTTTATTGGGAAAGAGGTGACTACCCTCAGGCGTTGCAACTCCTGAATAATTCACTTGAGACGGAGCGAAAAAATACACTGCGCCGCAATGAAGGCGTCGATCTCAATAACCTTGGTCTGGTTAAAAAGAGCATGGGATATTTTCCCGATGCCATGCGTGCCTTTGAAGATGCACTAGCCATTGCCCGAGAGGTAGGCAATGTCAAAGATGAAGCGATCGCACTCTCCAATCGCGCCCTCCTCAACCGCATAACAGGAAAACTTTCGGAAGCACGGGCCGACTATCGCGCAGCGCTGGAGCTCTACGAACGTACGGGGTTCCAGGAAGGCAAGGCCGGCGCTCTCCTTGGCGTGGGGAAAATCGCGGAACGGGAAGATCGGGATTTGGAGACGGCATTGAATTGCTACCGGGAAGCATTGGATATCTATAGCCAGCTGCGCCTTCCGAGAAATCAGGCTGAGGCGTTGCTCCAAATAGGCGGCGTACTCAAGCAAACGGCACTTCCAGGAAGAACCAGCCGGGATCTCGTGTTCGATGATGAACCTACTGTTCCTAAAATAGGCAAAACCGAAGCTCTTGCAGAAGCCGAAAAAGCCTATCAGTCCGCCCTCCTGCTTGCGGAACAGGTCGGTTCCAAAGAAATGCTCTGGGCGGCTCATCAGGGGTTGGGGTTCTGCGCTTTTCAAAAAGGGCAGCCTGAGGAAGCCCTTGAGCACTATACGTTCGCCATCAATCTTGTGACGGCCATGCGCACGAGCCTCGAAAGCGTCGAGCTTCTCGGCGAGTACATGGCGGGAAAAGAGGATCTTTACAGTGAGGCGATGGAGGTCTGTGCCCGGCTGCATGAAGCGACACAAGATGTCAAATATCTTGAGATGCAAATGCAATTTGACGAAACCTTGCGCAATGAAATTCAAAAGGCCAGTGCGGCGCTTGTACGGATGGAATTTGCAGATACCAATAAACAAAAACTATATGACAAACTTGTAGCTCTAGGACGGAAACAAGCCAAAGCTGAATCTACCGTACCTGTAGTGGCTCCAGTGCCGGCAGACGCCAGCGAAGAAACCAAGCTTGTCCATAAGATAAAAACGGAAGAAGCGAAGAAGCAAAGGGCTACCGTACAGCAGTTGGATCAGGACTACCAGACACTGCTTGCCGAATGGAAAGAAAAATATCCGGGCGATGCCGTTATCTTTGAATCCAGTGCCCGGCTAGATATTCCCAAAATCCAACAGGCACTTTCGGACGATCAGATATTGCTTCATTACATGCAACTCACTGATCAATTGATTATTGTGTGTATAAGCAAGGATAAAGTAGATAGTAGGATCATAAATGTTTCACAAAAAGAATTGAATGATATAATCCAGAAAAAATTCTTAGTAGAGTATATAGAAGGATATGGTCGTAACGATGACCATCAAAAAGAAGAACTATATTTAAATAAATCCATTTCTATACTATCAAATCTATATACATATCTTATTAATCCTATTCAAGATTTAGTTTTAAATAAAAATAGACTTTATATATCTTCAGATGGTTTTTTAGCACAAGTACCATTCTGTGCACTTGTATCAGATATATATAATGGCAAACCTAATTTTCTTATTGAAAAATATGATATTGCGTATATAAGACCTTCTTTTATTTATACATTAAACAGAGCTAACCCAAAAGGAAAAATAAAAAAAATGTTGGCTGTCGCCAATCCATATAATATTAATTTTGCAATGCGTTTATTGCCTGGCACTATATCTGAGGTTGAAAAAGCTAATAATTTTTTAAAAGTTGATCAGCTTGAAAAAACTATAGGGCTCGAAGCACTTAAAGAAAATGAAATAACTAAAAAACAAGAGTCCATACAAGAATATATATCTAGTATTTTTCCAGAACTTCCTACCCCTCCAGATAGACCAACAGAAAAATGGTTTCGAGATAAAATCAATAATAATACTTATGAGATAATTTATTTTGCAACACATGGGATGCCATATTCAAATACATACAGTACTCTTAAGCCTGCTATTAAAAAAGCTAAAAATAACGGTAATCTCTCTGATGCATGGAAAAGAAAAATAAAAATGGCCGAAAAGAATCTTAACACACAATCTCCATTAAACGGTTTTCTTTATCTGAGTAGTAATCTTGATGATAATATTTTCGATAACGATATTGCAAAAGAACAAGATGGCCTTTTAACAATGAAGGAAATTATAGAATTACCAGATTCTCAATTTATAAATACTCGTTATGTTATATTATCTGCATGTAATACTGGCGTAACATTTGTTCCATTGTATATTAAAAATGATTTTGGCGATGCATTATTTGATGATAAAGAAATAGAAAAAGATTTACGTAATATTGGATGGATTCCAGGAATCGACCAGATAAGTTTTGTTGAAACATTTATGAAAAAAGGTGTTTTAAATGTTTATGCTACATTATGGTTTGCAGACGATAAGGCGTCAGCACATCTTCTTTCCTATTTTATGAAAGAGCTAGTCAGCCAAGGTCAAGAACAAGATGCAGTTGCCGCTTTCTCAAAAGCACAACGCAACTTTATAACAGATTGTAAAGAAGGAAAAAATCCTCTCGGATACCCATCTCCTCCATTACATCCCTATTTTTGGGCCGTAGGTGCCCTATTCGGAAAATAGATATTACTCAGCTCTCTAACCTTTAACAAAGGAATATTCATATGGTTTCCAAGAAAATGCGTAAGATTGCGTTGTGGACACTGCTTGTCGTCATGCTGGCGGGTCTCGTTTGGGCGGGACTGGATTTGTTGGGCCAGTCCAACAAGAGTGCCGCTGATGCCGGTTCCAGTGCGGCTGATATGGAAATGGCCTCGCTGGATAGTATCAAACAGAGCACGAAATCCGCTTGTGACTGGAATCAGGAACGCGCCTTACGCAAAAAAATTGACGCCGCCGACGCCTCTTACCGCACGAAACTCGCCAGTGCCAAATCCGAAATCGAACGGACCGGCAAGGTATCTGAATCGACCAGAAGTGCGGGTATCGCTCTCGCCAAACAATTCCAAAATGCCAGTGAGAACTACGCGGCTTTTTGGGATAAGAATAATGGGAAAACTCGCGCCAAGCTTGCCCGTGAGGCCGGTGCAAGCCGTGTAAAGAGTGCCGAGATGGCGTTCAACAATGTCGATGCCTCCAAAATCGACGCGTACAACGATCAACAGGCTTCTTTGCGTAAGGCACAGAAGGCATATTTCAGTGAAGCCAAGGAAGATGTGTCCCCTCAAGACCTCGCTTCTCTGAAATCTTCCCTTACTCCCAAGCTTGAAAAGATGGGCTCTGATTTGATGGCCCTCGTGCAGAGCGTGACCAACATCCTCTCGCAGGTCAAAGATCAGGTCGGTTCCACTTTGAGCGTTGGAGGCATCGGCGGCTGTGCTAAGCAAGTTGCAACAGGGGGCGGCACGGCTGCCGTCAATGACGGCGTCGCTTCCTTGCTCTCGCCGTTGCAGTCCCTTTTGAGCCTCGTCCAGTCTATGGGCAGCAACGTCCAAGGAATGCTGTCCGATATCGCCACGTTCTAATTCGTAAGGGCCCAGGGCGTCGGGCTCTGGGCCCATTCGCTATGAAAAAAAATATACTGCTCTTTTCATGTATTGCATTGTTGGCCGCTTCGCCATGCTCTGCCGGTATGCTGGAATCCCTATGGAACAAGTATATTCCGACTGAAGATGGGAGACCACTGTCTCCTCCACCTTCCCCTGTGGACATCCAGAAAAAAAATTCTGTGGAACTCCTCGGAACTTTTACGCATAACTGGAAATACCAATCGACGACGCACGAGCTCTTTTACGAAGATCACCGGGCGTTGGCTCGGAGCATTTACGGATTGGCAATTTATGCGGGAGATGTGGATTCCTCACTCGATCCGCAAAAATTCATTGAAGGCGTGCTGGGCTATCACTATCGGGTTACGCAGGTATGTGCTTGGTTAAACGCTGTTGTCTCCAAAAAAACTTCCAGTCCAGAACTCGATGAAGAAAATCTGATTGGAGTGTTGCTCTCGGATGGCGTCATCGCCATTAAGGGTGGAAATTTTGTCCCTACGGGAAAGTATTCTCACATATTGGCAGCCAGCCAGGGAAAAAAACGCCCTTTTTCAGACAACTTGCGGCATGAGCGGTTGCATGTGTTCTGGGATGAGGATTCAGTTTTCCGTGAAAGAGCCCAGCAAGAATGGAAGACCCTATCGGAAGAGGAACGCCAAAAGATCCGCAAAACGTTGCACCAATATGCGCAGGAGAATGAAGCACAACTTGTGGAAGAGTGGGCCGTTAAAAGAGCGGAGACATCCCGTATGAGCATTGAATAGGGGTTATGGGTTCGTTAAAAATAAGGAGACCTACAGAATGAAAAAATATTCTCTCACCGGGCTGATGCTTTTCGTCCTGCTGGCATTTATCCCTTCATCCGGGCACGCCGTAGGACGATTGAACTTCATGCTGACGAACCTTACGGGACTCGATATTACGGACGTTCGTATCGCTCCTACGTATTATCCGAATTATATCAGCGAAAACTTATTAAAAACAAATCTAGATCCGAATACGCGGCTCTATATCGGTCCTAATTATTATGGTGATCAGCGCTTTTGGAATATTACTGTTTCCTGGTCTAATGGCTTTCAGTATACATGGACGCACAACCAACTGACACGTTATAATTCCTATGTTGTTTATGCCAATCCATATGGAGTACGTATGCGTCAGGGATATGAACGCTCCTTTGCCCGCTATGGCGATAACATGCCGAGCATGTATGCCGGAGCACAACCTGGAGTTTCCGTATCCGTAGGTATACCTGAAAAAGTCAATACGGTCGCTGTTGCTGACGCGGGCAAAGTTGGCACTAGCACACGTAAGACACGCGACCTCGTGTTTGATGATGAGGAAGAGACTGAACATCCCGTAGTCGCCGGGAGCACTGCCGATACGACTAAAGGTGAAACCATTTCCGTCAAAGCAACCATTGAATTAACCCGCGACGGAAAGCTCTCCACTGTCCTCCCTACTGAATCATTCAAGAGTGGAGATAAAGTTCGACTGCTGTTTTCAACGAACCGGGACGGAAACGTCTATTGGGTGGCCAAAGGCACATCGGGGCAATACCAAGTGCTCTTCCCAAGCCCAAAAGCCGGAATGAATAACACCGTCGTAAAAAACAACAGCTATACGGTTCCGGCAAAGGGTGCGTGGCGTTTTGATGAGCAGAAGGGAACTGAAACGTTGGTCTGCATTCTTTCACCCTCCCGTGTGGCAGAACTCGATAAGGCAGTGGCACTCGGAGGTGAGGGGAAGAAAAATGAAGCTTCAGAAATTATTTCTTCCGTCGTCAATCGTCACGAAAGCAAGCGAACCACGCGAGATCTTGTATTTGAGGAAGAAGACGATCAGGATGTGAATACAAAAACACAAACATCAAGCGATAACGAACCATTTGTAGCCACTTATGAGTTAATCCATAATTGATTTAAATGAATATATGGCAGTCTAATTGACTGCCATATATTTGTTAATATCATAAGGAATATATAAATTATGTTTAATATTATCCTGACAATACTTGTAATTCTACTTACCCCTTTTCATTCTGCCAATGCTTCAAATGAAAAATATGATGATGTAAAAATAGGAAATATATCAAATTACAAGATAGAATCCGGAAAATATTCGATAGATTTTGATGAAGGAGAAGATGCACCTGAATCATGGACTTTTTCAGGTTCTATAAATAGTAATTTTAACAAACAGCTTAAAAAAGTCATGCAATATTTATCTTTAAACAAACCCAATTCAGATATAGTTGCAATAAAATTCAATATGAATACTCCCATATCTATTCAACCCGTTACAGCAATGAGACTTTATATTCAACCCTCACCTCTGAAAAAATCTGATTACGCCATCATTGGAGTCTGTGAACCAGAAACTGACAATTGTTGGAAAATGAAAATTTACAAAGAAAATCCACAATATAATCAAGTTATAGAATCATTTATTGCATCTGAAGTCAGCATATTCTTTACTGGAGAAAATGAAATTCTAGCTTGCTATGAGTAATTTTTCATGAAAAATATTTTTCTATTGATTGTATTATTCATATTTCTTACTTGCGAAACTTCATTTTCAAAAATAAAATCAGAATGTCCAGAAAAAATTATCGATCAACAAACATTTCAAGGTATATTTCAAGGAAATACATGTACCCCTCTATGCTACTCTTCTATTAAAATGCCTAATGGACAAGATTTGATTTTCATACAGGATAAAGATAGTTCCGATGGCATATTTGGCAATATTGGTAATGATGTTGAAACTACTATTGTTGTAAAACAGTTTTGGAATGAATATGAAAAAAAATGTGATCGTGTTAATATCTTCAAAACAGGGAAAAAAGCAAACCCAAAACCAACAGGTATAAAGTCATCATCTGAAAATGATTTTGATGAATGCAAAAATAAATCATATCAATCAGATGCAGATTTGTACGCTTGCTATGACAGGGAATATGATAGATTAATCAAGGAAATGGATGAATTTATTAATACAAAAGCATATGAAACAAAATTATCAAAAACAAATAAAAACGAAATTATATACAATCAAAATCAATGGATAGCAAACAACAATGGCATGGCTGATATTGAAGGAATATATAACCAAATGACATTGGGTGTCACTGGAATATGTATAACTCTTGAAGAAAAAATAAATAGAGCACTTGTACGAAAGGCATGGTTAGTCAATATTTTTGACGGCATTCAAACAAAGAATTCAATATTTGAATAATTAATATATTAATTTATATAATAAATAAATCACACTATCGAGAATACAAATGAAGAAAATATTCTATTTTTTATTCAAAATATGGTTAATTTTGTTTTCTATTTGCTCAATTAGTTATATATTATTTTTTAATAGTCCAGAAGAAGCTTTAAAAAAATTTTCTCTATCTGATGCTATATATTATTACATGATGACAGCAGGTGATTCAAAAGAAGAATTAGAATTTAGAAAAGTATATATTAAAAAATTTACAAATGAATACAAGAATCGTACAGGAATTGACATATCAAAACCCATTTATGATGCTATAAAAAACAATAAGGATGTTACACAACTAGAATTATCCATCAAACGAAATAGACCAAATATTGATAATATCAAAATTGGATATATAACATTCAATTATCATAAAAATAAGTTATCAATACCATTGATAGTTGAGGATTCTTCTTTTCTTGATATAAAAGAAGCAAAAGTCTATCCTTGTTTTGAAAATTTTTACACTTTTATAAATAAAGTTGGGTATTTATACAATATAAAAAAACAAGATATCAACATGATATATAATACTTTCGAGATAACACTACCTAATAATTAAAAAATTATAAGTTGAAAAATATGAGCGAACACCTCATCTTCATATTGGTGAGTGACCGTGCTGTACATACTTTTGGGCCTCCGCGCACTTGAAGGAGGATGTATAAAAGTAAGATCAAGTCGTCGACGGCGCTTACAGGCAACCCACGGCAACTCGCAGAGTTGCTCATCAAAATCAATATTAAGAGTCCTCTCCTCTCATGGTATGGGGAGAGGACTTTATCCCAAATGTGTATCTGTAGGATAAAGCCTCGCCAAGGCCCGTGAACCTACTCACCCTAGATTGGTATCCGCTGACCATACCGGTTCCTATGCCTATGGCACTACTTTCTGGAAGGCGATACGAAGATGCCCCGGAGCGATAGCGCATAATAATGAAACAGACGAGCGTAGTGCACACCATGAGTTCCAATACTTGCACAGGAACAATCTTAAGTATCAAAGTCCCTAGAAGATATCCGGGGATACACTCTATGATGAAGTCATGCGTATCTTTTGATTTTGCCAATATAATAGCCGTACAGGGTACAGAGACTAAATCATGACGGCATCTCCAGCAGAAAATACCATCATGAGTATGGGCCGATACAATGCCCCCCCTCTACCGAGGGTACCACCTACAATGCCTCCGGTAAACTACCCCATATAAATTTATGAAAACTTCTAACCTTTTCTGAATCCTTCATAGTAGTAGGACTGTTCAATTCCCTTAAATATGACTTCGCGATCATTGATCCTGTCCGTTAGGTTCGGTTGGATAAGCACACGCAGTTCCAGATCATTGACAGGGCTTCTTTCCATCGCTTGCAGGTAACGATCTTTGTCTATTCGCTGCCAATCTACGACCTTCTGAAGGTTCTTTTTCAGGATCATATCCAACCAGATACGGGTAGAACGTCCATTCCCTTCCATGAAGGGGTGGGCGATGTTCATTTCCACGTATTTGGCAATAATTTCCTCAAAGGTCCGCTCGGGCATTTTTTCAATAGCGGCGAGAGCTTCCTTCAAATACAGACTATTAGCAAAACGAAAATTCCCCTTGGAAATATTTACCTCGCGGATAACGCCCGCAAAATCATATAGCCCATCGAACAGATACTTGTGAATCTGCTGAAGTCCCTTGGTCGTACCGACTTCCATGGTGTCGAGAACACCGGAATCAAACAACCTGTGGGCATTATCCAGACTTGTTTCGTCAATTTTGTTTTTCATAGCTCCCCCCGAAGACTACTTTAGGGGAATTTGCTGGTACAGTCGTAGTCTTTCGCGTAATCATTTATCTATCGTTTGATTTTTTTCCCTTGCCTAGAGGAGGAAGGCTGTCAATATTCGGTTAAAAAATCATTTACGGAAATATAACCATACGCTGTTTCAGCATTTTTTACTGCGCTCAAAATGGCTTCCGACATGACGTCGGCAGCCAGCGTACCCACCATATCCATATCAGCCTGAACAGTGCCAACAGACATTGCGTAGACGCTGTCTCCGTCAGCTGACGTATGTACGGGGCGTATGGAGCGGGCAAGACCATTTTGTGCCATTCCAGCGATTTTACAAAGTCTGGACTTATCGAAACAAGCGTTTGTCATGACAATACCGATGGTTGTATTGCCGGTAAACTTGTTTTCTATGACCGTATAGCCAGCATACATATCCTCGACGGTTGGACGAAAGCCGGTCTTTTCCCCGTTCAGCATACCGGCAACCATTTTCCCCGTTTTCCAGTCATAAACGTCACCCAGCGCGTTTACTGCGACCAGTGCTCCAACCTTCAGCTCACCAATCTGGACGGCATGGCTTCCGATACCGGATTTCATGCAATAGCTCATCCCCCGATACTTTCCGACCGTTGCCCCTGTACCCGCACCGTAGTTTCCATCTCGATAGTTTCCTTTTTCCGACGCGACGCAAGCGGCATACGCCATATGGGCATCGGGACGGACAGCACAATCTCCAACGGTCAGATCAAACAAGCTCGACTGGCATACAAGGGGTACTTTGGTCACTCCCACGTCAAACCCAATGTGCCGTTCCTCCAGATAACGCATCACCCCACCAGCCGCATCCAAACCAAACGCACTTCCTCCGCTCAACACGATCGCGTGTATTTTGTCGGCGCTTGCAAGAGGAGAAAGCAAGCCTGTCTCTCGCGTTGCGGGTCCACCTCCGCGAATATCCAGCCCAGTCGGTGCGCCTCTATCGCAAATGACAACCGTACACCCTGTTCCCGCGCTGAGGTTTTCCGCCTGTCCAATTCGGATATTTTCAACATCTTTGATAGAAATCTGCCACATGGCGTATCCTCACATCAGGCTGATCGGAACTCGTTTATTTGGGGCAATGTCTTTATGATCTTTAGCGTTTCAAGACTCACCGTCACAATGCTCAACAGCAAATCCAGAATATAACGCGGCTTACCATGTTCCGTTGCCCAATCGTTAGGATCGTTGGTGATTCCGCTGGCCTTGTCGGTTTTGATCTGGTAGCGCTCCATGATCCATTCAATGGCGGAGCGTCCGTTGAGTACATAGTCGTAGGCGTCCAGCGGGATGTTGGAAATCGCGATCCACGGGTTGTATTCAATGACTGACTTGTCTCCCTTGTTTGGGAAGCGCATCTTCTCCACACGGAAGTTGCCGCTTTCCACACCTTCCACCTTTACTTTGGGGCAGGCGGGCTGTGTTTCATACTTCAGGTGCAACTCGGCCAGTGCGCGTCCGGCCTTGCTGAAGACCCAGAAATCGACAGGCTTTTCCACCAGCGGCAGGCGCGGCAGCATCTTCTTCAAGTCCGCCGCAAAGGCCTTGCGGTAGTCCGGCGAGTGCAACAGGCCATAGACATAATAAAAAATGTCTTCCTTCGTCACCTTAGGTCCGTAATTTTCCCGGCAGCGCTCAAGAATAAAATTGGTAATACCATCCTTACGCATGTATTTTGCGTTACTATCTCCATCAAACAGCGTCGGTTGGTAGATGGATTTCTTTTCATAATAATAGAGTGGAAAGCATTGACTATCTCCATTAAAATGTAAATCTGGAATATATGTTGACATCAATGGAGGTTCATTTTTATTTGCACAAACACAAATTACAATATTTATAGCTTTATTGATTGGAAAAATTGAAGGTATTTTATAGACTCTTTCATTGAGTGATGAGTGAAAATAACAATTTATCTTATTAAACGGACGATACAATGCTGTACAAATAATATTTTCAGAGAATGTTTTTTCACGTTCCCGTGTTAGATCATTCTGAAAGGCCATAGACATACTAATATCCTTTCCAGAAATAGACGGCAAAGGACGTTTTTCTTTTTTCGACTGCACAAGGCTATTGTAAAAAGCAATAGTGTGTTTGACATTGTCGGTCAGTTTTATCTTTGAAGCATTGTAGCACCATGCGTCACGTTGTGTTTTCAAGCCGTTGGAATAGAACGGCACAAAAAAGGTCTGTTTGTTCTCCTTGTTGTCCTTATCGCCAAGGGGAATAAAGCTGCTGAAAACGTCATTGCGCTGATTGAGCCAATCCCCATGCTCGTTAGGATGGAGCTGCTGCCAGTTCATAGCAGGATTGAGGGCACTGCGCTTTTTGACGATGATGGAAAGTTTTTCTTCACGGCTCAAATAATCGCCTATATCATGATAATTGATAAAAGCCTTGCCCTTATGGGCGGGATTTTTCACCAAAATGGTGATAGCTATGGGCGTACGGCTGCCAAGGCCGAAGACATTTCCAGCCTCTTTGCGCCGCAGTTCGCCGGAAGTACGACAATTCCCCCTCAGATTGAAAACATAGATTGCGCTGAACTCCTCTTCCAGACATTTACGCAAGCCGTCCATCGCGTTGCCGTCCAGCCAGTAGCCGTTGGAAACAAAGGCGATGATGCCACCCTGCGTTTTGTTCAGCCTGTCGGATGCCCAACGGAATGCCTTGATGTAGGAATCGTACAGGGAGTTTTTGTTGGTCTGATTCGATTGCGCGGCATAAGTGACGCCGATACGTTTTTCCAGCCTTGGATAGGACTGATTCTGCGCATCGTCATTAGCGGACTTCTGCCCCACGGAATACGGAGGATTGCCGATGATGATCTGAATGGGCGTTTTCTGCTGCGCCTGTACGCGTTCGGAGTTTTGCGGCAACGCCGGGGCATAGAGCCAGTTGGTATCGTCCGTTTCTCCAAGCTGGAAAGTATCCGTCAGACAGATGCCGTTGAAGGGCGTATAGGCTACGTCTTCGTTCTGTGTTGCATGGTATGCGTTTTCGATATTAATGGACGCGATATAATACGCCAGAAGAACGATTTCGTTGGCGTGCAGTTCATAAGCGTATTTGCGCGGCAAGGCTTCCGCGTTGATGAGTCCGCTTTGGATCATGCGTGCGATGAAGGTCCCCGTGCCGGTGAACGGATCGAGCACATGCACGTTCTCATCCGACAGCGAACGTCCGAACGTGGCTTGCAGTACATCGGCCACGGAGCGGTTGATGAAATCCACGACTTCCACCGGCGTATACACGATGCCCAACTTTTCCACTGTCAGGGGGAAGGCAGTGCGGAAAAATTTGTCATACAGCTCGATGATGATGCGTTGTCTGCCTTCGGCATTGTCGATGCCGGAAACACGCATTTTCACGGATTCATAGAAGCGTGACAGAACCAGCGTATCCTTTTCCAGAGCCTGTTCTTCCAGAAGGTTGACCATGCCTTGCAGAGCTTTGGAAACGGGATTGCTTCGCACAAAGGAGTAGTTATCGAACAGGGCTTCAAACACCGGCTTGGTGATCATGTGCTGAGCCAGCATTTCCACCACTTCTCCGGGCGTGACGGATGGATTGATGTTCTTGCGCAATCCGTCAAGAAAATCGTCAAAAGCGGCTTTATGCGGACCGGGCGCGGCAATCAGGCGGTTGATGCGCTCCATGTACCCTTGGGCAATTTTTGCTACGTCAGCAGCCCATTGCTCCCAATACCGCTTGTTACCGACTTTCTGTACCATGCGGGCGTAAATGGCGTTTTGGAGTTCCTTCAATTGCGGAAGGGGAAGCTGTACGGCTTTTGCCTTGCCGTCTCCTCCGGAAATTCTGTCACCCGTATCTGTTCCAGAGCCGTCACCAATACCGCCGATCAGCACGGAGCCGCCACCGGTAGGCTTATGGCGGTTAAGCTCAATTTTGTTGACCGTGGCGCTGAACCGGTCATCGTGCGCACGCAATGCGTTGAGTACCGTCCAGACTACGGCAAAACGCTTGTTGTCGTTGAGCGCTTCTTCCGGCGTGACATTAGCGGGGATGAGCACCGGAATGATGATATAACCGAACTTCTTGCCCGGCGCAGTACGCATGACGCGCCCAACGGACTGCACCACGTCGATCTGGGAGTTGCGCGCTGAAAGAAAAAGAACCGCATCCAGCGAAGGGACGTCCACCCCTTCAGAAAGACAGCGTACGTTGGTCAGAATGCGGCATTCATTACCGTCGGAAGGCGAGGCATTGAGCCACGCCAGCTTTTCATCCCTCGTCGTGGCGCTCATGGTGCCGTCCACATGTTCGGCGGCAACGCCCACCATTTCCTCTCGCTCTTTCTGCGTCAGACTGTCGTAATAGCTGTCCTTGAAGCTGGAGAAGACCGCACTGATTTTTTGAGACGTCTTGATGCTCTGACAAAACGCCACAGCCTTACGCATAGGCGAGGGATCGGAGGCTTTCAAAAGCCCCTCGTCAACAAGCATCCGTTTGGAGAGCGCGTTGATGCAGCCGATGAGCTTGCTGGCGTCATCCGTATCTATTTCCTTGCTTCGATCAGCCACGGCCTCCTGCAAAGCGGCGGGAATCTGACTTTCACTCAAAGTCAGGACCAGCACCTTGTAGTCCGCCAGCAGGTTCTTATCCACGGCCTCGCCAAAACCGATGCGGAAAACTTCCGGCCCATACATGGCCTCGTCATCCATGGAACAAAGATAGGCATCGGCTTCTTTGGCCTTTTTCTTGCTCTCCTCAGCGTACAAGCGCGGCGTAGCCGTCATGTACAGACGTTTTTTCGCCTGAATGAAGGTGTTGTCATGTACCTTAACAAAGGCGGAATCGTCTTCATCCTTCAGCGTGACGCCGGTGGTGCGGTGAGCCTCATCGCAGATGATCAGGTCAAAGTCCCGCTGGAATTCTTTCTGGGCATTGGCGACAACAGCAATTGACTGGTATGTGGAAAAAACAACGACCACTCCATCCTTGTGAAACTTTTCAGCCAGACGGAACTGTCGCACGATGTCCGTCACCCGCGTTGATGCGGGAAAAGCCAAATCTGTGACGCTGTAACCGTCCGTGTCATCATCGCTCTTTTTCTTGCTTTTACTGACTTCCGGATCGGAACAAATGCAGATGGGAAAAATGGGTATGGAACTTTCCGCCGTCCACTCTCGGAGCGTTTGTCCCACAAGCGCAATGGACGGAGCCAGAAACAGCACCACTCCCCTGCCACCGGTTTCCTTCTCCATAATTTTCAGAGAGGTGAACGTCTTGCCCGTGCCGCAGGCCATGATGAGTTTGCCGCGATCTTTAGTCTGGAAATGCTCATGAAAGACCGCAATAGCCTTCTCCTGATGAGGACGCGGAGACTTTTTGTGCTGACGGGCTTCTGAACCGGAAATACCGCTGTCCAGAGCCTTCCAGTCCACAGGAGCCGATTTCAAGTCCGCGAGGCTTATGCGTTGTACTGGAGGCACCTGATGCCGGATAGCGTTTTCAGCCTCGCTGCCCCAATTGTTGGTAGTAGAAATCCAGAGGCGCAAGGCAAAAGAAGTCGTCTGGTGCTGATCGTTGACGAACTGCTTGCTGGACGTGGCCAGAAAACTATCCACAGCGGGTTTGTCAATCTTGGCCTTTTCATCATAGCACTTGCACTGAATGGCCCAGAAATCGCCTTCCACCGTCTGGATAACGAGGTCTATGCCCGTATCCTTGCCTCCGAGGTTCTCCTTGTACGGAAACTCCCGCCAGAGCCAGACATGCTGGAACTTGCCTTCATACCACGGTACGGTTTGTAGAAAAGCCTGCATCAGGCGTTCAAAGCGATCTCCCTTGTCCCGTTCTGAAAAGGAAATGGCGCGATACTTGGCAAGAAGATCTTGGAAGGTCATGGGTGCTCTCCTGAGAAAAAATAGGGCATTTAAAATTATCGCAGAACGCTACAAAAGAGAATCCCCAAGATGGAGGAAATGTATTTTCAGAATACGTCAGGAATCAGCCTTACGGGATAGCGATGCGTCACAGAAACTGACTGATCATGTGCTTTGAAATAACTGTCCAAGGTAGGCATCTCCAACCCACTTCCAGTAAAAGATTCTCCATTATCGCAAACTATTTTTCTATACTATTCCACCAATTGATACGAATAATTCTAATATTTTTTGATAGAAGCCTGCTGCATGACATATCCTCATATCAGACAAAAATAAAAAAGCTATGCTGTGTACATCTAAAGTACGACAGCATAGCTTTTTAATAAATATATAAATTATTCTGATTTTTCATATTCTTTATTGATTTTTTCTATAATGACATCCTTTTTTACTTTTCCTCTTGCTTGTTGCGCCTTCATAACGTTATCGCAAACTTTTTTAGCATGATTATTTGACATTAGTTTTTGTCCAGGAGCATATCCACACAATTTTTTATATTCATCAACACTGATACCATGCGTAGCAAGATGTCTCAAAGTAAGAGAAGAACGTTCTTTTCCACACAGACAACATTTAATTGCCTCATCAGTAATGGCTTCGTTAGGTTTGATGACAAGATCACGTTTGGTAAATTTCTTTTTAGGAATAGAATCAACTGTCGCTTCTATTTGTTTGAGTTCCTCGGCATTCTGTGCGACAGATGAAGGTGTGATATCAACACAACTCCGCGAACTCTGCCTACGTTCGATTTCAAGGTTAAGAATTTTCGCCTTCTCGTATTGTTCCATGACAAATTCTATAGGTTGATCGCTATATTTATTAAAAATAGCATTGAACAGATCCTTATCTTCAAGAGCCATGATGTACCTCCTGTATCGTTTTAAACAACGATACAGGAGAATGTTTTCATTTTCAAGTCAGATTTATTTGCTTCTTCTATATTCATCTATAAGATCGACAACTTCTTGATACAAATCCAATAATTCCAATCCTCCTAGCTCAGCACATTCCGTAAGCATTTCTCGCACAGAAGATGGTATGGCAGGAGGGTTTTCTTCATTGAGCATGGCAACGAGAGCATCACCAAAAAATTTAAGCAAATCATTAGCAAAAACTATTTTAACAGGAAGATCATCTTCACAATATTTCATACTATCCGTCCTTATTTATAACATAATTTACTAATTACGCAAGAAAACAATATCTATCAATGTTGAACTTGACATCTTAACCAATGAATAAAATTATCCTTCTCATAAGCAACTTTTTTGCCAAATCGTATTTTGATTGTTGGTCCTTTAGACAGTGCATCAAGATTGGATAGTGTTTTAGGCTTAATCAGACCACCTGTAAGTTTTGAGACTTCGTTTCTTGTGAACACAGGTGGTAATTCATTTTCTAACTTTTCAAAAAATAATTGCTCTTCTAACATCATGTTACTTTCCTTTTGTAAAATATTTTGTCTTTTTCTACATATTATATTAATATTCATTATTTTAATAAAAAAAGAATAACTTATTTTTATTATGTAATTACATTTAGATATATAATACTATCTACATATTCTATACATTCTCTGTCGCACGTCGCACAGCACGCACAGTATTTTTAATATACTTTCTGCGACGTGCATTATGAGAATCATTTCATGACAATATTTTCCCATTTTCAGGCATATTCTGCATCAAAAATCTATCCAATATCTATGTTCTGTCTAATTTTATTCTGTAATATGTGTGCGACGTGCTACGCACATCAAAACACCATTTTTTTTCATATCAAACGCTATTCAATCAGGTTACAAAAAAGAGTTGCATTCATAAAGAATGCAACTCTTTTTTCTATAAACTAATTTTTTCTCTATATAAAAAATATACTGTGCGACTTGTGCGACGTGCGACAGGCTATTTTTCACTACCCTGTCGGCAAATTCGTCGCACAGTTTTCATTCGGAATCGCACATCGCACAGATACTATTTAAAATATATTTTCTTCACTCATCTTTTTAGAATCAAAACTAAACTGATGAACTTTACCTTTTTCAACATCATTCTGGACAACTTCATTTTCCCACTTGAATGGAATCAAAGCCCATCCTCTCATATTCGCGTTCTTGTCCGGAATTCGTTTCGTCTCCATGATATTTCCATTACTATTTCTTGCTATCCAGCCCAACTCTACAAGTTTATTTTTTACACTCTTCTTGGATACGCCCCGAAGAATTTCCCTTTCAAAAGGCTCTGACAAGATAAAATAAATCATCGTATCATTTTCTTTAAACTTATACCCAAAGAACTCCGCATAACAAGACCCCACATTACTGTAAGTTATCTCCTTAAAACCACTGTCTCCGTATTTTCGAATAAAAATCTTAATCCGTTTGAGTACCTCTTCAACTTCGAGATCCCCTACACTCGAACGACGCTCAAGCCATTTTTTGAAACAATACTCAGAAGCGGCAATCGCGGTTCCACAATCCCACGGCAAAATCCCGAACTGAATCGCAAGTTCACCCGCTCCGGCTATCATTCCAAAGTGATCGGCAACGCGCACCACTTGTCCTGAAGCGTCCTTGGGACAGTATTCCTGAATAAAATGCTCACATTTTTCTAAGACAAAAGATGCATATCGTTCCTTATCAGTCGTTAATATAGTTAAAAAGTCTTCAATGGGACTACCATAATATTTGATTGCTGAATGAGATAAATACGTACTGAATGTCTTACTATCCATTCCTTGTGGGAGTTTTGTAAATATTCCCATATTCATTTCTGCATCAGATTCTATATCAATGACACGGACAGATTGACCAGCCATCATCTTGTCCTTACCATTTTCGCTTATCTTGTCATTCAAAGTCTTTTCACCATTGGAGAGTAATGTTATACGCCATTCATGACGACTTCTTGCATTGCCTTCACGTGTTGCCCTTCCCTTGCCGACACCATTCATAGCCATATAAACAATCTCACCAACGGACTTTGAAGGAGCCTGACCTATTTCATCGAGACAAATCAAACTGTCGTTCCTCTGGGCAGCCAATGATTCAAAAGCATTATCTGTCGTTCTCCATTGAGTCATAAATCCATGTTGATCTCCTTTTCCATAAACAGAAGACGCCACACGGCATGTCGTGGTCTTCCCACTTGAGGAATGGCCGAATAAATGAATACCGAATCCATCCTTATTGCATGGCGTGAGTAAAGGAGCGACAAAAGCAAAAGACAACACAAATTCAATCAGGGGGTTGCCCTCACACATCTTTGCAATGTTATCCTTCCATTCTTCAAGAGTACCGGACACGGCATATGGGTTTTTATGAAGCGTATATGAAGGCATGAATTTTTCAGTAGTGCTGGCTCCGAATGATTTATCATAAAGAATGTAATCCCTCCCCAACCATCCTGAACGATCTACAAGCTTTACCCTGCAATCCGGTTGCATAGTCTGGATATATCCCAAGACTCGTTCCTTGCTCTTTCTCGTTGGTTCAATCCATAGCCCTTCGTTCAGAAGCTTTTCGAGAACACATTCGCCATTTCCCTTAAACTCAGCATTTTTGATGACCAGCTCATGCTTGACATCATCACCATCTAAAAATTCAACCAATTTTCCCCATGAAATGCTCTTAATATCTCGTGTCTGTGCTTTTACCTCTATTTTACTACTGATTTTTTGTTTGCTGCTTTCATCATCAGGATTTGTAAGAAAATATAATCCATCATCAAGATTCCTGTAACATGAAATATTTGGATTGTTATCTATGATTGATTTCTGAAACAATAGCATTGGCATCGTAACATCACAAACAGATTCACATGAATAAATTTTATTGATTTTATCACATGTTATAGGTTCATATACGAATGTAGCACGTCTGATTTCTTTTTCTGTCGTATCATATGAGTAATTTTCACGACACATTGCCAGTTCATGGCATATTTTAGCTCCTTCCTTCCCAAACTTCATCAAAACAATAAATAGATACATCCTTTCCACATCGCTTATGATCTCAATATCTTTAATGCAATGTTGAATGAAGTCACATTCATAAAGATACTCAAATTTCTTCATTAAATTTTTATAAGAATCGTTTGAGTGTATCTCATTTTGAGATGATATAAAAAGTTTCTTCAATTTATCGTTTATATTGTGCTCAATATTTATATCAGAAACGACTCGTTCCTGTAAGGTTAATTCCATAAGCTCTATAAAAGGAAGTGAATTTATTTCACCCCATTTTACGGAAACAGCATATCTTCCGTTGCTCAGTTTTGCGTTTTCATCATAAATGAATCCTGATTTTCCCATGCTATATAACGACATATCGATATTTAATAGATTCGTACAATAATGTCTGTATAAATCTAGCATCTTAAAAACCATATTTCTATAGATTCTAGGTAAATAAATATCTCCGTTTTCACCTCCAAAACACCATGCTGGAATAATAAGGTAGTATCTATTATCGCAGGTAATGACATATCTAAATACATCTGGATTAATATCGTAAACACTACTTATAATTTCAATAAAACTTTTAAAATATTCAAACGTTTTTTCAGCGTCATCATTATCATAAATACAGACACTCAAATCACCATAACGTACTGGCTCTTCTTTCCATCTTTCAGGATAAAAAGAATATGAATACGCAGAAAAAGCTGTTGCACCCTGATCTCTCGCATCATTTCTTTTATCCGGCGTGTCATCAATTTTATAAATTGATTTTACTTCTTCATTCGTGTTTACAACATAACAAACTTTTACATTTTGAGTTTCCATGACGTGATCCTTTTGATATATTTTTAACTACATATTATAGTCAGAAAAGGATCAATCAGGACATTTATACAAACACTATAAAGTTATCTTTTGATAATCTACATAGAGATACAAAACCTAAAATACTCTGCTCTGATTATTAAAAATTATTTGGTTAACACACAGATATATACTTCTACAAAAAATATAAGGTTATTTCTAAGACCGGCATATCTCCAAATCGCAAGCTGAAGCTGACGATCGCTATATTGTTACGTCATAATGATTCTAAATAAATACAAATAATTTTCTGAGCACGATAACAAATATAAACTCATAGTTAGGCAACAGGAGTGAAGGGTAAAAAGCCTTCCAGCTTGTGAGCAAAGGCCTGCTCTATTACCATGTGCAAAAAAGAGAGGTCCATGCACGCTGTACGTGCATGGACCTATTCCTTACATCAATTTCTACAAACTATTCCCAAGTATACTTCAAAAGATATTCTGAAAGCGTCCCACTTAGCCAACCTACTTGTATTTTTTATTTAATATACTAAAGCACTGTGCGACTTGTGCGGCGTGCGACGGATCATTTCTCGCTCTCCTATCGGTAAATTCATCGCACAGATTTTGGTTTGTAAACGCACATCGCACAGGCAAAATCATATTACTAAAAACTATGCATATGTATATATCCCTTGATAACTTAAAATATCTTTTCTTCAAACTTACTGAATCTAGCGAACAGTTGAGACGAAAAACAGCAACCCCCAAAATATATTTTTTAGGCGCTAAAATCATTTAATAGAACCTAAAAAATCATTTTCAATTTTGAAAATATCCCTTCTCTCATCCAGAACGCATAAACCTGATTCAGCATTGCATTAAGAACAGAAGAGGTCACCTTACATCATATCAGAATATAAAATGCTACATAAGTTTGTAAGGTAATAAATCCTACTGCCATCCCATTGACAGTGGTATAGTTTTTGTCATGAGTATAACAGTATGACTGGATTCTTCTCCTTGATGTCATAGATAAGTGATGGGGATAAGGCATTGTCCCTATCCCCATTGAAATACATTGAATTTATCAACCTCTTCGCTTCATATCAGGATAGGTTGAAAGTACAAATTTCTGTATTCACAACTTCGTGGCCTTCCTCTTCTTCGAAGGGTGATATCATTGCCGATAGATGCAATGATCCCGTGTTGCTCAAGACAATAAAGCGCCACATCAATTTCAGATGCCCGATAAGAGGACTTGAGACGTTGCTTCAGTTGAGTTGCAATGAACATTTCCACGTTGTGCTCCAAAATCCATAAGGCAACATCGCGTGCACAGGCTTGTTCACGCTCATCAGCCGTACTACGAGCACATATCTGCATGTGATGAGCAAAGACATCAACTATATCGAACGCAAGGCGGATCTCATTTTCCTTAATTGGAGAAGCTTCCGGATCAGAGTACTCTGCAAGGTGAAGTATCCCCGCAATACGGAGAGCATGCTCCCCTATACGTCTTACCCATGCTTCAATTTTCCAAAGCTCTTCCAAATCCCTCAGCTCCTGCATCCTGAGTTCATTTTCACTCTTCCAAAATTGTTCCGCATCATGGCTTAACTCCATGCTAAAGCACGCCTTTTCATGCACGGCATCTAGTGCCCCAATGATTCGGGATAAAACGTTTTCCATGCGTTGCCGTATCTCATCGCTCAAAGGATACCTCTCGTGCCTATAGACGATTTCATCAGGCAAGTGTCGGTAGACAAGCATGCGTGCAATCAATCCGCGATTATTCGCTTCCTGATCATGGAGCAATGCTTGGAAAGGCCCGAGTTGCGTGAAGGTGACGTCAATGATAGCGGGATCGTAACTTACAGTCTGCCCACGTGAAATACGATCCTGAGCATGGGGTTCGCCTGACCAATATTTGCGGAGCTGATCCATTGCCCCTTTGGGCAGTGGTATGCCCTCTGGATCAATCCTTCCCACAAAACCTTGGAAAGCCATGCGTTGGGAATAGGCGGCGCTTGTGAGCTCAAAAAGTGTAAAACATGGAGGCAACAATTTGGTTTTCTTTTCTTTCTCGACTTGTAGCATTTCCTCATACTGTTCAGGATTTCCCGTACGGGCGTAGGAGTTACAAAGCTCTCGCATACGACGAGCCCGCACTCTGTTGTCAACGGCAATCTTGGCATTGAGCTCTTCGTAATGGGGCAATATTTTTTCATCAATTTTCTTGAAAAAATCCAAAAACTCCGCAGTGGCAGCAGATTTACCTGTTCCAGATTCCGCACCAACCATAAGCAGGAGGGAAAGTGAGCTTTTAATTCCAGCTCCCGGAAGGTAAACGGAAGCCCTGCCATGGTTCGCCAAGGCAACGGCACCGAGCCAAGCCAAAAAAACAAGATTGAAATCCGCATGACTGGCGGAAGAAATTGCGGAAACGATTTCCTCCGTTACGGGTGGCAATGGCAACCTGGAGAAGGTCTTCTCGGGAACTTCAGCAAAAAACTTTGCATCCCGAATTTCCTCAAGCAACCTGTCACGCGAGCGTCGGACTCGTAGCAGCCCTCCATCGTACATCTAGTGTTCCTTTTGCGGGGGAAAACTCCCCCGCACATTTGGACTGTTATATCAGGGAGGCGATGAAACCGGAAACATCAGTCTCGATCTTCAGCAGCGCGTCCGGAGTCGCATCAGGAAACAGCCTACGAATATCCTCCGGCATGTCTGCCAGCAAGACCGTCTGGTAAGCCGCCTTTGTCCGCTGATGCCCAGCCGCAAAGGCCTCGGCCTGATGGCGCTTGAGCTGAAGCTTGTTCCACGCCATCTGGCGCATGATTTCGAGATCCGTCAGGCCTGCGGACAATCTTTCAAGAAACTGCGCGTGCTCTTCACGAAAGCGTTGCCGGGGGGATTTTTTGGACGATTCGGGCATAAATCTTTCTCCGTTTTTATGGTAATAGGGGGAACGGATCGCACAGAGGAAAGGAAGACTACTTCCCAAGAGTGCTTTCCTATTTATCCGGAGAAATACTCTCACTCTCGTGTCCATGTCAGGAGGGAATAAGATAAAAACCTTGTTCCCCCCCCAAGGCACATTTTTGCGTACTAGAGATGGTTTCAAAAAATTTAAAAAGAGGTTAAAAATCCTCTGTACTGGAGGATGGTTATGTCTCGAATTAGCCTGAACAAGACGCAGTGGTCGAAAATACAACCGCATCTTTCTGGCAGGGCCGCTACGGGCCGCCCCCCTGCCGATGACAAGCGGACTCTCGAAGCCATTCTTTTTGTCCTGACGACAGGTGTCGATGGCGCGCTCTTCCCTCTGAATACGGCAGTTATGTCACGGCATGGCGAAGACATAGGCGATGGACACAAGATGGAACCTTTGACCGTATATGGTACATGCTCCTTTTTGAGCTTGAATTCAAAGGAAAACTTGATCTCAAAAAATGTGCATTGGATGGCTCGTTTGTACGAGCAAAAAGGGGGCCAACGAGTCGGCAGAACCCGTGGAGGTTCAAGCAGCAAGCGCCATGCCGTCGTAGATGGGAACGGGCTACCGCTGGCAGTGGTGCTGTCAGACGGGCGGTGCCATGACGTTACCCGTGCCCTTGCCGCTGTGGAAAGTATCCAGATAGGCTGCCTGTGCCGCCGTCCACGCGGCCTGGCTGCGGATAAGGGCTACGATAGCAGGGGATTTCGCAAGTATCTGTCTATGCGAGGTATACGGCATAGTATCCCGGAACGGAAGAAGGCAAAAAGAAGGCCGGGACGGCCTCCAGCGTATCACAGAAACCTGTCCTCGAATCGCTGGAAGGTGGAACGTTTCTTTGCCTGGCTGGACAATTTCCGTCGTTTGGCGACTCGCTTTGAGCGACTTTGCCTGATGCATCTTGGTTTTATTCAACTGGCTTGCGTCATGATTTTACTCAGAAACGTTTTGAAATGACCTCTAGTGGACAACGCTCAAGATAATGTTCTCCTGTAGGTTTATACATTTCCGGTGTTTCAGATGTCGGGGTCGTTTTTTGATTTTTGATTGAATATGCCGCTATCTTGTAATTCATTATAAATGATTTTAAGCAATTTTCATTTGAAGAGCACATTTTACATTCTTCTAATGAGCATATTTTCTTATTATACTTATATAGTTTTTCAGATACAATCCTATTTCTTATATCAGTAAAACTTGTCTTCCTATTTTCTCTTAAAATATCCCAAGTATACAAACCAATTATCCTTTTGTAAAAAGAATTTGTTCTATATGATTCTGTTTTGTCAGCAGATGAAATCTTATTTAATATTTCTTTATCATCATCTGATAAATAAATACCCTTACAGAGCTTAAAAATACATATCTCATAATTTAATTGCAGTATCAAGTCGCTCTGTTTTTCATATTTACTATTAAAGTCTATATGTATAATGAGTGTTTTATCGTCTTTACCTTCTATTAAATGACATCCATATTTTTCAAAAAAATATTCTTTATCATTCTCATCATCAAAGGGATCAAAAAACGGCAAATCAAAATCTTTATTACGCAATCTATCAAGTAAATTCTTCATATCAGTAAGATATATAACATCAGATGCATACACTTTATATTTTTTAGAAATATCATATAAAAATGATATTATATCAAAGTTTATTGTAACATTTTGTATGTTAATCGATGGTTTATACATATACGAATTAATTTTTCTATCATATCTACAGATACACTCTCGAACTTCACTTGGTTTATATTCTTTTTCAAGATTATGTATTACAGATATCACCTTATTAAACTCTTCACCTGAAGAAAATTCTTCAAAATGTCGTTTACAATACTCAATACGCAAAAAGAAATCTTCCTTCGTCTGATTCGATATATAGATATCTTTAAGACAGCTATTCATATAACACTCCATAATTTATATAAAATACATATTTAAATAATTATAAATATTATTATTTACATAACACTTCATATATTTTCATACAATTTTATATACATAATTCATAATCAATTTTGCTAATTACTTCGTCAAAACACTGTTTGGGACTGAACCTCGAACCATACTGTTTCGCCGCCAATTCAGGAATATCATGACCAAACACCTGTCTGAATACATCGTTCTGAAGATGACGTTTTTTATAAAAATCACTGAATGTATGCCGTAATGAATGAAAACTCTTCTTCCCCTGTACTCCACATTTATTAATTATTTCTCTAAAATTCTTGCCTACCTGCTTTCCATACCGTGGAGCTCTTTCAGTTTTACTTAATTTAAAAAACACTCTTTCTTCTCCTTTTCTCCTGACACTATCAAAGTATTCAATAAATCCAAGCTCTATCAATTTATTATGCATAGGAACAATTCTAACTGCGTTTTTGTTCTTTACCTGCTTATCATTCCTTCCATCCCGTGATGGATTAGCATTCACATCAAAAACCCATATCCCATCTACAAAATAAACGTCATCTACGCTCAGTTGACTTATTTCCTCTAAACGCATTCCAGAGTAGAGACTTATAAGAGGACACCAATAGTAGGCTTCATTTACACGCCTTTTATCTTTAAACACATCTGATAAAAATATTTTGCTTAAATCATCAACGCTGAAAGACTCTCTAAGTTCTATTACAGACCTTTCATCTTTAATCTGTAACCCCTTTGCCGGATTATGACTGCGTAATATACCCTCATTGATACACCATTCAAACAAGCTTGAAATAGCTTCAATGATTATATTGATACGTGTCACACTCAACCTCTTATGAGGATTCATTGCAATGACTTCATCTACGCTTTTTCCTTTATACTCCTTGCGATTAAATCTATGGGGAGGGAGTTTGCATAGTTTATCTCTAAACTCTCGAATATCCTTTCGATCAATACTGTCAATATATCTATCACCAAGGATATCCAAAGCAAAAAACAGCCTACCTTTATGTTCCTGAACAACATGCTCTTTCCATGCGCCATCAGATACTTTCGTAGTGATATAATTTTCTATTGTTTCAGATAACAAATATCTTTTATTTTTTTCTTGTTCAATATCATAAAACTTTTGTTTTCTACCAATTGAATCCTCTTTCCAGAAGTATTCATCAAATTCATATCTTCCAAATTCTCTTGACTTGAAAAGACTACTAAACATAGCCATCATTTTCATATAGCATTTTGTAGCTAGAATTTTATCTTCATCCTTTGCCAATTCTTTTTCTGTAAATAATCCTGAATAAATCAGTAAAGGAATAATTTTGTTAATATTCCATTCAAGGTTTTCTTTGCTTTTCAATAATAACTGATGTGTATTTTGAAAAAGACGTAAAGAGTATTCCTCATGGCTGATCTCATCGATGCCTGAAACATCAACGATAGGAGAATCAGGCTGCCTATTGTTTTTTTCCAAAAGGACACGAAGGAGCCCATTGAGACGCTTACGGATAGTCTGATAGTCCACACCACGTTGTAAAAGAGCTTGAAGCTCGGAATAGATATGCCGCGCCAAAGAATTTGCCTTGCGTACATAGGACGTACGCAGGCTTATCCGGAACTCGGAAGGAACGTCTTTCCCTTGCTTTCCTGTGGGTATTCTCAGACGAAAATAGAAGATATCGCCGCGCCGGTAAAGATAGGCAGGAAATGAAGGTGAGGATGATGAGGAATTTTTTCTAGTGGAGGTTCCGCCGTGGGACGTTCGCATAGCTGGTCCTTGCCGATTTTCGGCAGTTGTGACCTAGCTTGTGGCACAAAGTGGCACACTTTGCTCTCATGCAGGGCTTTCCAGCCCTTCACTCAACGGCTTCAAACAAAAAAAGAAAGCCGTCACAGCATGTTACTGCAACGGCTTAAAAAAATGGTGCCGAAGGGGAGACTCGAACTCCCATGAAGGAACCTTCACTAGACCCTGAACCTAGCGTGTCTACCAATTCCACCACTTCGGCGCGAAGAAATTTCTAGCGAAAAGCCCCTTCCTTGGCAAGCTCTTTTTTCGCTTTCGGACAAAAATTTTTTCTCCGAGAAATATGACCATGCTAACACCGCGTTATTCCGCGTTTTCATCAGAACCAGCATGGTGAATAGCTTCTGTCGTTCCGCACCTCCCCTCACTGCGCCGTTCTCCGTATCGGCTTTCCATACGGCCCGAACAGGCTTCAACGTACTTCCGCTGTTGTGGAACGGATCTGGCGGCAACCACTTTGTAAAAATATTTTTACCAAAAAAACGGTAGGTTGTTCTGTTCGAATAGGATATGAGGCATGTTTCGTGCCGCGCCGGGGAATGTCCCCTCCGCCGCTTTCCGTCATCCGGGAACGGCTCCGCGCGGCGACCGGCGAACTTCAACTCGTTTGTAATGATTCAGGTGTCTGCCCATGCGACGGATTTTATGGTGCATCATCTCCCTGTGCCTTATCCTTCTCAGCCTCGCGCTGCTTCTCCGGTTCCATGATGATGCCGACCCCCTTCCCGCTCCGCTCGAAAACGTGGTTTCCCACGTGGAAGGGCTGTTGTCCTTGTCTCCCGAACATGCCGTGGACGAATTCAAACAGGATGAAGAGGAAGAGGCGCAAAAAGAGGATGGCGAAGAGGAAGACGCCAAGGAAGCCGACGTCTATGAGGCCAATCCGCGCTATACCATCGAACAGGACCCCGAACAGGGAGAAGTCCTCCGCAGCGAGATCCAGAAAGGCGACACGGCGGGAAAAATCCTTGGGGACTGGATGGATGCAAACGACCTTGCCGAGCTGCTCGCGGCGGCCAAGCCGGTATATGTCTTGACCAAGGTCCGTTTCGGCCAGCCCTTCGCCGTTGTCCGAGATCCGCAGACCAAGGCGTTCCGGTGTTTCAAATACGAAATCAATCAGGAAAAATACCTCATCGTCGAGAAGAAAGACGACCGTTTCGTCGCCCGGCTTGAAGAGATCGACTACCAGACCTCGCTGGCGGTCATCAAAGGAGAGATCAAGAGCACGCTTTCCGGAGCCGTAACCGAACAAGGCGAAAACGTGGCGCTGGCCATTGCCCTTGCGAACGTCTTCGCTTCCGAAATCAATTTCATCAGCGATCTACGGGAAGGCGACGCCTTCGAGGTGCTGGTGGAAAAGCGTTTCCGCCATGATGCGTTTGAGGGGTATGGACGCGTGCTCGGTGCGAAGTTCACCAATCAAAACAAGCAGCATACGGCCTATCTGTTCCACAACGAACGCGGCCGGGAAACATACTACAATGCGGAAGGCGACAACCTCCATCGGGAACTGCTCAAGGCTCCGCTCTCGTTCCTGCGCGTGACCTCGCGCTACAGCATGGCGCGCCGGCATCCGGTCTTCGGCAACACCCGGCCCCATCAGGGCATCGATTACGGCGCCCCTACCGGAACCCCCATTATGGCCGTGGGCGACGGGGTCATTACCAATATCGGGCGGGCCGGAGGCTACGGCAAACAAATCATTATCCGCCACGACAACGGGCTGGAGTCGCTCTACGGGCATATGTCCCGTTTTGCCAAAAGCATGAAGAACGGCAAACGCGTCCGGCAGGGGCAAACCATCGGCTACGTGGGTGCGACCGGCACGGCGACCGGCCCCCATCTCGATTTCCGTATCCGGAAGCAAGGGCAGTTCGTCAATCCGGACAAGCTGATCATCCCCCGCGATCAGGCGCTGGAAAAACGACGCATGGCGGACTACAAACTGGTCGTCCATGCCGTGGACGCCTATCTGACGGGCAAGGATACGGCCAGCTACGATCCCGATACATGGTTCAAGGATGAAGATTAACCGGCCCTCGCATGGCGGTACCGTCTGACAGCGGAGAAGCCCCCCGTACAGGCTATTCGCGGTTCCACCCGTGGGGCGCTGAACGTATTCCCGTTTCTCCGCTCGACCGTTCCAATCCGCGAAAAAACCATCTTCCCACTAGACCGCTCACAAAAAACGCCTTGCCGATGGTTTTTCGGCAAGGCGTTTTTTATGGGTGCGTCTCACGGGCTGCTATGAAAGCACCATCTTCTTTTCTCCAGCCTGATATACGGCGGAGAGTTCCGCATACAGGTTCTTGATGAGCTCGAAACGGGCCGCCGCTTCCGGCGTATCGCACAGGCCCATGATGGGGCGGCTTGTGTAATAGCTGGAATCCTCCGCCGGGCTGGTGCAGTGGAACAGTTCCCGGATCATCTTCTGATCGTGGGGGATATGAAAGTCCTTGCTCGTGTTCTCGTAGCCGAACAGATAAAACAGTTCGGGGAAGCCGCTCCACGCGATGGCCGACGCGCACATGCAGCAAGGCTGATGCGTGGCGATGAAGATGCAGTCCTTGGGGTCGGGATGGCCCTGCAACTCCCAGAATTGCTTGATGGCGTAGACTTCGCCGTGCCAGAGCGGGGAAAACGCCTCCATATTGGTTTCGGCGAGGACGAGAGACAGATCGTCCTTCCGCAGCACCGCCGCGCCGAAGACCTTGCAGCCGATGGCGACGCGCTTGCGGGTCAACGGGGCGACGTCGTATTCGATGACGTCCATCAGACGGTTAAACAGCTTTTCCTGCATCGTGTTGCTCCTGTATCCCTGCGGATGGCGCGGGATCATGTTGTTCCGTATTGCCGTTCTCTTCCCTAGCAGATCCGCGCCGCCGGGAAAAGGCCGGACCATGCCCGGCCGGAACCGGAGTCATTTCAGCAGTTCTCCCACAAAAGCTCTGCCTATCCACAGGCAGAGCATACGGAGCGCGTTTTGTCCAACCCTTTTTGCCCTCTCCCTTCCATCTTCCTTGATGCGGCGGCATTCTCGCGGAACGGGGCACACTGGATATTTTCCGCAATCCGGTGTAAGGATCGGTTCCGGCGAATCTGCACAACCATCTTTTTTCCATTGAGAATACGCCGGAACCATCACTCTTAACCCAACGGAACTTCACATGATGCGCCGCCTGCTAGTTCTCCTTTCCCTGCTCATCCTTGCCGCCGTCCAGCCCGCGCACAGCGCCCCACTCAAGCTTGGCGTCCTCCCCGCCGCCGACACCATCGTCCTGCACGTCGCGGCAGACGAAGGCCTGTTCGCCAAACAGGGGCTGGAAGTGGAGCTTGTCCCCTTCCAGAGCGCGCTGGAGCTCGGTGCCGCCATGCGGGCGGGGGCGCTGAGCGGGCATTTCGGGGACATCATCAACGTCCTCATGCAGAATGAAAGCGGCTCGCCGCAAGCTATTGTGGCGACGACTTCGCACTCCTCGCCGGACAACCGCTGTTTCGGGCTCGTCGTCTCCCCCAAGTCCAAAGCGCAAACTCTGGCCGACCTCAAAGGGAAGGACATTGCGGTTTCCAGCGCCACCATCATTGATTTTCTGCTCGCGCAGCTCCTCCAGCAGGAAGGGGCCGCTCCCGATTTCCTGAACCGGCAGGATATCCGCCAGATCCCGGTACGCCTCCAGATGCTCCTGAGCGGGCAGATCGAATCCGCCCTGCTCCCCGAGCCGCTGGTGTCCCTTGTGGAGGCAAAAGGAGCGCGCACCATCCTGAACGACTGCAAGCTGAATACCCCGCTGGCAGTCATCGCCCTGAAGCGCGACGTGCTCGACGCCCCCGACGGCGCACAGACCGTGGCGAAATTCCGCGAGGCCCTCAGAGAAGCGGCGAAGTGCATCAACGAAACCCCCGATGCCTACCGCCCGATCATGGAGGCCAAGGGCCTGCTGCCCAAGGGCGCTTCCGCCAACTACACGATGGTGCGTTTCGACATGACGCACACGCCGACCGGCCTGCCTTCCGAGGCGGACATCAAGACCTTCGCGGACTGGATGAAGGCCAACCGTATCCTCAAGAAAGACCCCGCCTATGGGGATGTGGTCTTTCAGTGAGCCGTGCGTCCGATGCGGGCATCGCCGTCCGTGATCTGAGCAAGGGCTACGGCGAAGGCCCGGTTCTGGACGGCCTTTCCTTTGATCTGCCCTCCGGGGAAACCCTTTCCGTCATCGGCCCTTCGGGATGCGGCAAAAGCACCCTGCTCTACCTCCTCGCGGGGCTGGACAAGCCGGACCGGGGCACGGTAAGTACCGGGGAAGTCAGCAGGCGCGACAAGGGAAGGATTTCGTTCATCCTGCAGGATTATGGGCTCTTTCCGTGGAAGACGGTGCAGGAGAACTTGTCCCTGCCGCTCGAACTCCAGGGAGTCGCACCGTCCACGCGCCGGAAAGCCGTCGCGGACATGCTGGACGAACTGGGGCTGGGCGGCTTGGGGATGCGCTATCCCGCGCAGCTCTCGGGAGGCCAGCGGCAGCGCGTCGCCATAGGCCGGGCCCTGATTACGGATCCGGACATCCTGCTTATGGACGAGCCTTTTTCTTCCCTCGACGCCCTGACCCGCGAACACCTCCAGACGACCGTGCTGTCGCTGTGGCAACGCCGCCGTCCTACCTGCGTCCTTGTGACGCACAATGTTCCTGAAGCCGTGTTTCTTGGCAAGCACGTCATGGTGATGAACGGCCATCCCGCCCGTAACGTCATGTGGCTGGAAAATCCCTGTTTCGGCGACGCGGACCCCCGCGGCGAGGAACGGTATTTCTCACTGACGAAAAAGGTGTACGCCGCCTTGTCGGAAACGAAGGATTTTTCATGTCCACACTGATCATCCTCTTGCTGTGCGGCGCTGCGGGCGGTTTCATCTTCGAATGGTTCGGCCTTCCCGGTGGGGCCATGACCGGAGCCATCATAGCCGTCATTCTTCTCAAGAGCTTTTCCTCGCTTCCTCAGGCGGCCTTTCCCCGGCCCTTCCAATTCTGTATTTATGCTGGCCTTGGCGTGCTGGTCGGCAACATGTACCGGCCGGAAATGCTGCTGGCGGTCCGGGACACGTGGCCCGTACTGGTGATCAGCACCTTGCTGGTGCTCGTCGCTGGGATGCTCATCGCCATTTTCGTCGTCAAATTCGGCAACCTCGACGTCACCAGCGCCTATCTCGCCACCAGCCCCGGCGGCCTGAACGTGGTGGTCGGCCTTGCCGCCGACATGGGCCCCAACGCTCCCATCGTGCTCGCCTATCAAATGGTCCGGCTTTACACCATCATCCTTACGGTTCCCCTCGCCGCCCGGATTTTGCACAAATTCCTGAGCTGAGGCGGAAAAAACGGAAACGGAAGGGACGTTTTGAAGGGCCTCTTCTGAAATGTCCGGAGCCTTCCCGCGAGGATTCCAATGCAGGAAAACACAGGGAATCCCTTTCAAGTACATACATGAAAGCGTGCCGGGGCGTCCGTTTTCCAGGCGCTTGGATGAGGGCATACGGAAACGTGTTCTCTCCCATCACAGGGCTCCGAAGCCTCTTGCAACAGTTATCTACTGATAGGAAAAAATCATGCGTGCCCTCTTCCGTTACCTGCTGGCGCTGGCGGCCTTGTTGGCGATCTGGCAGATCGGATCGCTGGCGCTCGGCGAATTTCTGCTGCCGCGTCCTCTGGACGTGCTGGCCTATTTCGGGGAAGCGCTCACCACAGGCGCATTCTGGCAACATGCCGGGGCCAGCGCCTGGCGGGTGCTCTCCGCCATGAGCCTCGCATGGCTGGTGGCTTTCCCGCTCGGGCTCATCCTGGGCCATGTCCGTTCCGTGGACAATACGTTGTCCCCGATGGTCTTTTTGACCTATCCTCTGCCCAAGATCGTGCTGCTCCCCCTGTTCCTGACCTTGTTCGGGCTCGGGGATCTGCCCCGCGTCCTGCTCATTGCCCTGACCACGGGCTACCAGATCCTCGTCGTCACGCGGGCCAGCGCGCAGGGGCTCGACAAAAAATATCTCGACTCCTTCCGCTCCCTCGGCGGGACGCCGCTGCAGATGCTGCGGCATGTGCTCATCCCCGCCGCCTTGCCCGACGCCATGACCGCGCTCAAGGTCGCCAGCGGCACGGCTGTGGCGGTGCTGTTCATGGCGGAGTCCTTCGCCACGCGGCGCGGCCTTGGCTTTTTGATCATGGATGCGTGGGGACGGGGGGATCAGCTTGAGATGTTTACGGGCATCCTCGCCATGAGCCTGCTGGGGGTGGCCCTCTACGAATTGTGCAATGTGCTCGAAACGCGCAGTTGCCGCTGGCGGAACTTCCACATGGCGGGGAAACGCTGATGATGCCCGCGGAAATGCTCTGCGTGGCGGCTGGCGGGGCGCTTGGCGCGCTGTGCCGCCACGGTGTTTCGCTCTGGTGCGCCGACCGCTTCGGCAAAGCCTTCCCCTGCGGGACGCTGCTCGTCAACGTCTCCGGTTCGCTGCTCATGGGCCTGCTGGCCGGATGCTGGCAGCGATGGGGAACGCCTTCCGCGTTCGCGCTGTTCGCAGGGGCTGGATTCCTCGGCGCGCTGACCACCTTCTCCACCTTCTCAATGGATACCCTCGCCGCTTTCCATGCCGGGCATCCCGCCAAGGCAATGCTCAACATCGGGCTGAATACAACGTTATGCCTCACCGCCACGGCTGCGGCCTATTTTCTCATTGTCCCGTAACCGGAATCACGCCATGATCTTCTCCAGAAATGCCCTTGCCGTCATGCTCGGGGGCGGCGCAGGCGCGGTCTGTCGCGTCATGACGGGCTTCGCCGTGATGGAGAAGCTGCCATCCGGATTTCCGCTGGGCGTATTGTGCGTCAACGTGCTCGGCGGGTTCCTGATGGGCCTGCTTCAAGGCTGGATGCGGCGCACGGGCAACACGTTCGCCACGGGTTATTGCCTGCTCGGGACGGGCTTTTTGGGGGGCTTTACCACGTTTTCGACCTTCTCGCTCGACACGTTTCTGCTCTATCGCTCCGGCGATGCATCCTTGGCCGCGCTGAACATAGCCCTTAACATGGTGTTGTGCCTCTGCGCGGTCTGGGGAGGATACGCCCTGCTCGCCCCCCGCCCGGAACGCCCCACCGCGCCCTCTTGAGAAGGATTTCTATACTCTTCCGGCCTTTTCTGATAGAAACTCCCCGTGTATCCCGGAATTCCTCCCGGAAAGGAAACGATATGCGTACTCTGCTGATGCTGCCCCTGCTCCTTCTGCCCTTTACGGCGCAAGCCGCGTCCCTGCTTCCGGGCGGCGACTATCCCGCCCCCGACTGCCGCTCCCCGCTGCGGCCTCTGCCCGGCGACAGCCCGATGGACTGGAGGATGTACCGCTCCGACATGGAAGCCTATCGCCAGTGCGTGGAGGCGTATCTCGCCACTGCCCGGCAAGATGCGGAGCGTATCCGCAAACGGATGGAAAAAGCCGTGCGCGAGTACAATGAAGAGTCAGGGAATCTGTAACAGTACCATCCCACCTCATGCGCACCTGACGTATGGCGGCCCGCTCCGACGTGGGGCGATCAACGCTGAAAGGCGTTCCTCCTTTTCCGAAGCGCCCCGCATATAAGGACCCACCGATTCCAATCTGTTTGATATCTACTCCGAAGCCTTACGGACGGCGCTGCGCCATCCCGCCGAGGCCGGAGAGCCGTTCCCGCGCGACGCTTTGTTCCGCAGCCGGCCCCCTTTATGCAGCAAACTGACCCGCCGTCATACGGCGAGGAGTTTTCCATGACACGAGTGCTTGCCTGTTTGGCCATCGGAGCTTGGGTTTTCCTGCTCTGGCCTTTTCCGATCACGACGTTTATGGCCACGTGCATGGCCTGCGTCACCTATCCGGCATACCGCAAGCTGCACCGGAAAATGTCTCCCTCGTGGGCCATGACAACATACACCGTGGGCCTCGCGGCCATCACGATCTTGCCGATCGCCACCGTGGTGTCGCTGGTGACGCCGCAAGCCGTCGCAGGGCTCAAAATTCTCGACGGCCTGCGCGACTCCGGCTGGATACACAGCCCGGAAGCCCAGGCGTGGTTCGCTTCCGTGGACGCATGGCTCAAAAACCTCCCCGGGCTTGAGGGCGGGCTGGATCAGCTTGCCAGTACCGCGGCGGGCCTTGCCGGGACGGCGGCCCGGACCGTGCTTGCGGGCGGCGTGGGCATTGCGGGCGGCGCGTTTCAGGCCGTGCTGGTGCTGTTCCTTTTTGTCATGATCACAATGATGTGCGTAACCCGTGCGGATCTTATCCACGAATTCGCCTGCCGCCTGACCCAGTGGCCTGCCGAGGTCATCGACCGTTTCGTTTCAACCATCCGTAAGGCCATCTTCGGCGTCTTGGTGGGAGTCGTGTTTGTCGCGCTCATTCAGGGGTTCCTTTGCGGTGTGGGCTTCGCCATCGCGGAAGTCCCCCAACCCGCGTTCTGGGGCCTCATTGCCGCGTTCGTGGCTCCCATCCCTTTTGTCGGCACGGCTCTCGTCTGGCTGCCGGTATGCATTTGGCTGTGGCTCACGGGGTCCACGGTGGCCTGCATCGGCCTTGCCATCTGGTGTGCGCTGGTCGTAGCCGGGGTGGACAACCTGCTTCGCCCCTTCTTCCTGAAGACGGGGATCGACGCGTCGGTCGTTACGCTGATCCTCTCCATCCTCTGCGGCCTCGCCGCGTTTGGGCCGGTAGGCGTCTTCGCGGGGCCGGTGCTCGTCGCCGTCGCCATTCAGGCCGGCAACGAGAGTACCCTCTGCCGCAAGCACTGAGCATGATGACGCCATAAATCCGAAAGGCGGGTATCCCCGCCTTTTTCTTTGGCCGAACGCCACAGGCATTTATCGAAAACATATTGAAATATCATCTCAACTCATTGATGGCAGAGAGAAAACCTCTCTAACCATCCCTACAGGCTATTGTTCTCCATTCTCCTTATCATCATAAGAGCTATTCCATCCCCCGGAAACAACTGTTACCTGCGCGTACGGTTCAAACGTTCCAACGCGTCGTCTACCTTCAACAACTTACATATATACAATAGATTACCCTAAAAAATAGCCATCGGAACACGCTTCCCCCATACCGCTTCCCCGCGCACCGGAAACCTTCGGAGGCAAGAGGGCTGGGAATAAACCTTTCTTCAAAACCGCCTCTCCCCTCCGTATCTCAATAAACTTATCACTCCCACTCTAAAGCAGTACAAATTTTTCATCTTCAATAAGTTCTTCATTTTGCACGGTTCGGCAATGAGAGAGGCCGAAACGGCTCCAATAAGCCAAAAAGTAAAGAAGTTTGTACCAAATCAAGGTATTTACAACCTTTTGCCTATGGCTATTATGAAGGAAACAGTTTGACCGAGACTGTCCCCACATATGGTATAAAGGAGTTTTTCACATGTTGCACAAATACAAGATGCTGCCACTCGTTGCTGTCATGCTCGTCATGTCATTGGTCTTTTCGGCACAGGCCGCGCCTGTGGTTCCCGACTTCGTCCCGCTGGTCCAGTCCGCCGGTAAGGCCGTCGTCAATATCAGCACCGAAAAGAAAGTCATGCAGCGGGGCGGTATGCCTTCCGAAATGTTCCGCGGGCTTCCCCCGGAATTTGAGCGTTTTTTTGAACAGTTCGAAGGCAACAGCCGCAATGCCAAGCCCCGTACGCAGCGCTCCCTCGGTACCGGCTTCCTCATTTCCTCCGACGGCTACATCGTGACCAACAACCACGTGGTTGCTGGCGCGGATACCGTTCTCGTCAACCTTCAGGGCAGCACCGGCAAGGAGCATTCCCTCAAGGCTCAGGTCATCGGGACTGACGAAGAAACCGACATCGCCCTGCTCAAGGTAAAGGCCGACGCGCCCCTGCCGTTCCTGAACTTCGGCAACTCCGACAAGATGGAAGTGGGCGAATGGGTCCTCGCCATCGGCAACCCCTTCGGCCTGGGACACACGGTTACCGCGGGCATCCTGAGCGCCAAGGGCCGCAACATCCAGTCCGGGCCGTTTGACAACTTCCTCCAGACGGACGCCTCCATCAACCCCGGCAACAGCGGCGGCCCCCTGATCAACATGGAAGGCAAGGTTATCGGCATCAACACGGCCATCATCGCCAGCGGTCAGGGTATCGGCTTCGCCATCCCGAGCAGCATGGCCGAACGTATCGTCAACCAGCTCAAGCAGGACAAGAAGGTCAGCCGCGGCTGGATCGGCGTTACCATTCAGGACGTGGATGAAAACACCGCCAAGGCCCTCGGCCTGCCCGAAGCCACCGGCGCTCTCATTGGCTCCGTGATGCCCGACGAACCCGCCGCCAAGGGCGGCATGAAGGACGGCGACGTGGTCCTCGAAGTCAATGGCCAGAAGATCGACGACTCCAGCGCCCTGCTCCGTGCCATCGCTACGGAAGCGCCCGGTTCCAAGGTCAACATGGTTGTGTGGCGTGACGGCGAACGCAAGAACATCACCGTCCAGCTCGGCGAACGGAACCTCAAGGCCTCTTCCGGCAAGTCCGGCAGCGCCGTTGAACAGGATGCCCCGTCCATCGGCCTGTCCGTCCGGCCTCTGACCAAGGAAGAAGCCCGTACCGCCAACGTCAAGCCCGGCACCGGCCTCCTCATCGTGGGCGTCGAGCCCGGCAAGCTGGCCGCCGAAGCGGAACTCCGGGAAGGCGACATCATCCTGAGCGCCAACCTGAAGCCCATCAAGTCCGTGGAAGAGTTCAGCAAGATCATCCGTGAAGACGCCAAGAAGCGCGGGGTCGTCATGCTCCAGCTCCAGCGTCAGGGGCAGACCTTCTTCCGCTCGCTGGCTCTGAGCGATACGCCCGACGGCGCCAAGAAGTAAATAAAACGCACGTAAACGGATAACCAAGAGGGGGGGCAACCCCCTCTTTTTTGTTCCAAGCCCAAGAGAGAGAGAGAGAGAGAGAGAGAGAGACTCGTCCCACGGAAAAAGGATCAAGTGCCGGTAAAAAAGAGCGCCTTCCGGCTCAATAAGAGAGCACCGGACCAGCCTTGCCTTTTCCGCAGGAATGACTATACTTCATCCTACGCGAATGGGGACTTCGTTGTACGGAGTTCCACGTCTGCCTATCCCTTTGGGGGCGCATTGGTTTCGACGGGGATGTTGAAGCCGAAGTGGCAGGCCGAGGCGCCGCTGGCCTCGTTAAAAGCGGCACCATAGTAATTGGCAACGATTACGAATACGCTTACGCTGCTTAATTAAGCGGCACACCGAACCGGCTCACGCCCGATAAGCTGGCAAGGTGTAAAACTATCGGGCTGGCGTGGCGTTGTGTTTGCCGGGCGACGCGCGAGACTTTACGGTGAACTGGCCGACGGACGCCCTGATTGGGGGCCAAGCCTGAGGCGAGATATGATACCCAACCTAAGCCTGTAGATGCTTCGCGTGAATCTTTCTCGGACGGGGGTTCGATTCCCCCCGCCTCCACCATTATAAACTTTTTTTACTGTCCAAGTCAGTCCAAAGAAGGCCGTAAATCCTAATAACACAAAGGATTTATGGCCTTTTTGGTGTCCTTGGAAGTCCGTGAACATCCGTTGTCATCAAACACGAATGGGGGTAAAAATGGGGGTAAATTGAAAGCGCGAGAAAGTTTTACCCCCAACTTCGGAGGCCATTATGCCCTTGTCAGACGCCAAAATCCGGGCTTTACCCCCAACAGATAAAAATCTGAAACTTTTTGACGGCGGCGGATTGTATCTTGCCGTCTCCCCTGCTGGCGGGAAAACATGGAGGCTCAAGTACCGCTTTGGGGGTAAAGAACAAACACTGACCATAGGACGTTACCCCCAGATTGGCTTGAAAGAGGCGCGGGAGAAAGCGCAGAAGGCGAAAGCATCCCTTGAGCAAGGGATTGACCCCGGCCAGATGAAGAAAGCCGTGGCGGCAGCCCAGACAGGCGGCGGGGATTCTTTCGAGGCCATTGCCCGTGAATGGTTCGAGCGCAATAAAAGCAAGTGGACGCCCAAGCACGGGGAACGAGTGCTGTTACGCCTTGAGCAGAATATGTTCCCATATATCGGTAAAATTCATATCGGCATTCTGACCGCGCCTCAAATCCTGTTGTCGCTCCGCAAAATTGAGGAGCGCGGCGCGATTGAAACGGCGCATCGCGTTCTTCAGGAGTGCGGTTGCGTATGCCGGTACGCCGTGGCCACCGGACGGGCCGAGCGAGACGCCACGGCCGACCTCAAAGGCGCGTTGGCCCCGGCCATATCAAAAAACATGCCCGCCATCGTCACCCCCTCCGAAGTCGGGGGGCTCCTCCGCTCTCTGGAAGGCTATACGGGTTCCGAAGTCGTCAAAGCCGCCCTTCGTCTTGCCCCTCTCGTATTTGTGCGGCCCGGAGAACTCAGGCAAGCGGAATGGACGGAGTTTGACCTTGCCGGGAAGATTTGGATAATCCCCCCCGAAAAAATGAAAATGCGGCGGGAACATCGTGTTCCCCTTGCCAGCCAGAGTATGAGCATTCTTGAAGCCTTGTTTCCTCTCACTGGACGCGGCCGCTTCCTCTTTCCGAGCATGAGAAGCGCGGCCCGTCCCATGTCGGACAACACGGTCAACGCCGCTCTCCGCCGTTTGGGCTATGCTCAGGGCGAAATGTGCGGACACGGTTTTCGGGCTATGGCCTCGACGCTTCTCAATGAACGCGGGTGGGCTCCTGATGTTATAGAAGCCCAATTGGCTCATGTGGATGGAAACAGCGTTCGCCGCGCGTATAATCGCGCACTGTATTGGGAAGAGCGTGTGAAAATGATGCAGGAATGGGCGGATTATCTGGATGAATTGCGGGAAAACACTGGGGCACAGGACAGTAACAGATAAAAATCGTCATATAGACTATAAAAAAATGTTTTTTGCTGAAAACAGGAAGTAATTTCCTCACGTTTCGCAAAAAGACCGTGCTACACCTCCGTAAACACTATTTTACGGAGGTGTTTTTATGTCTACAGTAATCCCTCATACTGGATTTATGCGGCTCTGGCAGGTGCTTGAAGTGGTTCCCATCAGTAAAAGCGCATGGTGGGAAGGCTGCAAGACTGGCCGCTTTCCAAAACCCGTAAAACTTGGCCCCCGCACAACCGCATGGAAGGCCGAGGACATTGCCGCTCTGGTGAAGAAGTTGAGCGATCCCGAATACGCCGCCGAGGATAGATAGGCCCCGCCGTGCGTTGGATTAAACATCCAAGCACTTTTTCGCGCCACGCCGCCATGCTGGAACTGAGGGACATACTCGGTCCGGCAGGGTACGGCGCGGCGTGGCTTTTGCTGGAACGCATAGCGGAAGCGTGGGACGGCAACGGGGAGCCGGAATTATGCCTTTCCTTGCAGGAATGGAAATATGTATGCGGTGTTTCAAGTCAGAAATTTCAAAAACTGATCGAAATTCTACAACAGCACACAATTATTCAGACAGAAAATGTGCGGTTCCGGCTACTGGTAAAAGCATCTATCCTTTTGCAATTACAAGATGAATGGACAAGGAGAGTGCGCCAAAACTCCAAAGTGACTCCTGAGCTGGTCGGGAGTCACTTTGGAGCACAGACAGAGACAGATAACAGAAGAAAAAAAGACAAAAATACACCGCCGGGAGCGAGTCTGTCCTACCAAGTGGCGGGCGTGTTTCGTCGGCATGGGATCATGCCGGGGTCAGACAGGGCGCGGCATATTGTAAGCCACCTGGAGGACAGACAGCCGCAGAATCCGGGCGGTTATCTGGAAAGTATTCTGCAACGGAAACCGGATTTTGATCCCATGCCCCAAGCCTATGAAGACGGCACAATAAACAACAGACAACAAGGGCCGACAGCTACCGGGGATATTTTGCGCCGCATGGGAATGGTCCAGCCGCCGAGGACTGACAGCGGCGACCATGAAGACGGGTGATTTCATTTCCCGGCCGCTTTTTCTGTTTTCACAGAATAATATTCCATGATGATGCAAAGTACATCATTTGAACTCTTACTATAGTTATTATCACTCTCTAATATGCCGAATGAAACTGTCATATCGCATAATAAAAGAAGGGAAATTGCGCCGTTCTATATCTCACGGCATCTTTCCTTGTGCTATGCTGTATCCGCTTTGGAGGGCAGGACAAGGGAAGTAGGCCCACCTTGCGGCGGTTCTCTTCCCGTCCTGCCCTGCGGGGCTGTGCTTATTCGCCTTCGGCTCAACACAAAACAAGGCAGAACTTCAATGAAAAAAGGCATGGCGCTTTGCGCCGGGATTCTCCGTTTGCTTCTGGCGGTTTCTCCGGCCAGCGGCGCGGATGCGGCTTTGCCCCCGGATGAGGGCACCCATATCCCCGCCCGTCTGGTGGAATCCGTGGCCCGTCAGGAATCAAGCCTGAATCCGTGGGCTGTGAACGTGGCGGGACGTGATTTTTATCCGGTCAGTCGGGAGGAGGCAGAGCACATCATAACGGCGGCAGAACGGGCGGGCGCTTCCTATGACGTGGGGCTGATGCAGATCAACCGTTGGTGGATACGCCGCTACGGTATTTCTCCCGCGTCATTGTTGAACCCGGACATAAACAAGAAGTGGGGAACCTGGATACTGGCCCAGGAGATTGCCCGCCACGGCTACAATTGGCGGGCCGTGGGCAAATACCATTCACCGGACGCCGAACGCGGCAGGCGCTATGCGTGGCGCGTGTACCGTTATTATGCGTCCCGGTCGGAACCTGGTTCACCCACGGGCAAGGAGCGTTTTCATGCCGAGCAAAAAACTGGCGCTCAAAACCTATCTGACGCCGGAGGAATACGACGTTGTTCTGGCCAGCGCCCGCAAGGCCGGATTGTCTCTTTCGACGTTCAGCAAACGGGTATGCCTTGGCTTTTCCGTGCCAAGTCTGGAACACCAGGAAGCCCGGCTGGAACTCCGGCGCTTGAAAGGTGAGCTGGCGCGGCTTGGCGGCCTGATTAAACAGGCGTTGGCCAGCGGCGCGGACAGGAGCACGGTTCACCGGCTTTTACATGAACTTGACGCCCGGCAGCGGGAACTGCAAGCGGCTATCGCCAGGATTGAAAGATGATCAGCCGACGCATCCCCATAAACCCGACGCATGATCGCTATCCCCGTCTTGCCGCGTACATTGCCGACGCTGGGCATGGTGGGGAAAAATGTCTTATGGCGTGGTGCGCGGGCTGTCTTGGCGGTGAAGATTACGCGGAAGGCGTCGCGGAAGTGGCGGATGTTCAAGATTGCAACACCCGCGCCCAGGGCGCGAAGACCTATCACTTGCTTGTGAGCTTCCGGCCCGAAGACGAGACTCGACTTGCGCCCGAAGTCTTTCAGGACATAGAGCGGCGTTTTGCCGCCGCCTTGGGGTATGCCGAGCACCAACGGCATTGCGGCGTACATCGGGATACCGCCAATATCCATATGCACGTCGCCTACAATATGATCCATCCGGGCACATACACCGTACACAAAGAGTTCCGCGATTACTGGATACGGGACAAGCTATGCCGGGAACTGGAACGTGAATACGGCCTGCATATTGACAACGGCCGGGAGCAACTCGGAAAGGACCGGATCAATGACAAAGCCGCCGCGATGGAAGCGCACAGCGGCCAGCAATCTTTCGTGTCCTATGCCAAGAGCCATGCGGAGGACCTGCAAGCGGCCCTTGCCGGAGCCGGAACATGGGAGGAAGTCCATGCCGCTTTTGCCCGTTACGGACTGGAAATCCGGCCCCGCGCCAATGGCCTGATTGTTCGGGACCGTCACAGCAAAAACGCTAACAGAGCGGCCAAGGCCAGCGACGTGGCCAAGGGGTTTTCCCTGAAAAAATTGCAAAGCCGGTTCGGGCCGTTCGTTCCGCCCCTGGCACCGGAACGCTTCACCGGGCAGGACCGCTATGAAGCCGCAACACTCTGCCGGGGACCGCACCGGGGAGAATTGTTCCAAGAGTACAAGCGGGGAATTGAAAACCGCATAGCCTGTCTGCAAACGCTGAAAGAAAAGGAGGATGCGACTCTGGACGCCATCCGTCGCAAATGGGAAGTAAAGCGGAATGAGCTTGACCGGCTGAACATCGCCAAGCGCAACCGGCGCAATCTGATCGCCATTGCCCGCAAACGCGAAGCCGAGGAAAAGGCGAACGCCCGGCTGTCGTTTCAGGAGCCCCGGCAGGAGGTTCGTCGGGAGATTCCCTATGCGTCATGGACCGCTTTTTTACAATGGAAGACGGAACAGGGCAACGAAACGGCTCTGTCCATGTTGCGTTCACACGCAGGAGGGGCCGAGCCGGAAAGAGAACAGCGGCCCCCGGATGTTGCCTCCCTACGGGCGCAGTTTGCAACCAGGGAAAGGAACGCGCAAGAAGCGCCGGGCGTGAGCGGCAAAGGCAAGACGCGCCTGTTGGCCGCGCTGCGTATGGAACGGCTTGTAGCGGAGGAGCGCCAGCGGCATGGAGAAAACACCCCCTGCATGTTCGACGGAATCACATGCCGGGTAGATGGAAAAGGCGTGGTGATTTTCACCATTCCCACCGGGGGCACCGTGCGCGATACAGGTAAGACGGTGCTGTTTTCCGCAGGGGACGCGACGGCGCGGGAAGCGGCAAAACGCTACGCTCAAAGCAAATGGGGGCTACGCATTGTCATGGAGGAAAACGGTTTTTCTCTCGGAAAAGAAAGAGCGCGGGAACGTGGCGGACGGTAAGAAAACATCCGCCGAGTTCCCGCATAGAAAAGTCTCTCAGACTATGAATGGAGAGACGGCGAAATACAGACCGATGCCGATCACCAGCAGTCCGGCCAGCTTTCTCCCCCATTGAGTCGCAAGACGCATTCCTTTGGCTTCCACAAGCCGCTGACTCAGCGCCACGGAACTTCCCGCCAGAACAATGGGCAGGCAATGCCCCAAAGCGAAAAACAGGATCAAGGCTATCCCTTCGACAACTCTCTGTTGTACGGTGATAATGGCCAGAATGGGCGCGATGAAGCCGAATGTGCATGCCCCGGATAAAATGCCGTAGGAACCACCCAGGATAAAGGCCCCCCGATACCCCCGCATGGTGAATCCGCTCAGGGTCTTGCCCGGCAGGCGGCACTTGGCAACGCCCATGAGGTCTAGGCCGAGCCAGACCAGCAAGACCCCCACCGGCACCCCCCATAAGGGGGAAATATCCCCCAACATGCGGCCGAGCAACGAACAGATCACGCCCACCACGGCGATGGAGAGGAATAACCCCAGGCTGAACACGCCAGCATATCCCGCCGCTTCTCTCCCTTGAATCTCGTGCCCCTGGCCAGCCACGTAGCCCACCATGAGCGGGATGGAGGCCAGATGACACGGACTGAACAATACGCTGACCATACCCCATAGAAAGCAACCGAGAACCGCTAGCGCAAAGGTATCAGTCATCCACATATTGATGGTCAGTAAAAACTGGTTAAACACGTATTTGCCCCAGGTAAAGCGTGAGAGAATAAATATGGGAAAAGCAACTTGCGTAGCTTTTCCCTGTGTGCCTGCCTAAACAGTTTATTCTGCAAGCAGAGCATCAATTTTTGTTTTTATACTCGCCTCATCTAAGAAACCTGTATGGCGTTCCCGCTCATTTCCTTTTTTGTCATAGAAAATTTGTGTCGGTATGGCTTGTATCCCGTATTCAGATTTCATGTTTGGATTTTCCCAAACATCAACAAACAATATGGAGGCTTTGCCTTCATAGTATTTGCCGACTTTTTCCAGAACAGGAGCCATCATTTTGCATGGAACACAGCTTTTTGCCCCTAAATCAAGCATTGTCACCGTATTGGGAACAGGAATTTGTTCCGGCGCGGCATAGGCGGCGGAAAAAGACAACATGAGGACAAAAGTGGAAAACAACAGCGAACGCTTGAACATGGTTGCTCCTGATAAAGTGCTAGAGTGTTTTAAAAAGTTAGGGCAGAACAAAACCGGCTAGGCTTGTTCTGAAAATAATTCAGGGTGGGCTTGGGGAAGGTTGCCCACAAAGTCGGCTATCTCATCACGTACTCGTCGGTAGTATGTCAAAGCCTCTTCCTCGGTTTTGGCGTTTTTCGCCAGTCTTGGCGGATCGTCAAATCCGTGATGCTCAATTTTTGCTCCACCGGGAAAATAAGGGCAATTTTCCGCCGCGTCTCCGCAGAGCGTAACGACCAGATCAAAATCGACGGGCGGCAAATCCAGGAGACTTTTGGGGAGGTACGTGGAAATCATTATCCCCTTTTCCGCCATAGCCTGTACGGCCAAGTAGTCCACTTCACGGGCCGGAGCAGACCCCGCCGAGTGAACTTGCAATTGTGGCCACAGCTTCCGCGTCCAGCCTTCGGCCATTTGACTGCGACAGGAATTACCCGTGCAGAGGAAAAGAATTGTCTTCATGATGACTCCGTAGATAAAGTCTATTATTTGTTATTTGGCAATATAGCAATATATATGCCACTATAACATGCTTAAAATATTATATTTATGTTTCACCCTTCTGTATCATTTTTAACCATCTCTGTGTCGGTTGGATGAAAATGATACAGAAGAGCATCGTGCAACTTCAAACAGGCTATGGTTTTTGCGCGGAAACGATGGCGCTGGTCATAACATCGTGGAGCGTCTTTTCCGGGGGAAGCGATTGACGGATTTTCGCGTACAGAGGATCGTCGCCCGATTCCATAGCTTCGATGTAGCCGGACTTCTTATCCAAAGAGATATGAATAAAGCCGCATTCCTTAAGAATGTTTTTCGTTTCTTCCAAGAGAATGGCCCCGGATATGCAACCGACCAGGGCCGCAACGGAATCCATCACGTTTTCCGGGAGTTCTTCCAGCAGCACAATATCAGATACGGAAACCTTGCCGCCGGACCGCAACACACGGAAAATTTCCTTCCAGACTTGCGGCTTGTCGGGGGAAAGGTTGATTACGCAATTTGACAGAACCACATCCACGGAGTTGTCGGCCACCGGCAAATGTTCGATTTCACCCAAGCGAAACTCGACGTTATCAAGACCGGAATGTTCCCGATACCATACGCAGGCGTTCCGCGCCTTGTGAAGCATTTCCGCCGTCATATCCACGCCGATGACCCGGCCGGATTTCCCGACTCGCGGGCCTGCCTGAAACACATCGAAGCCGCCGCCCGATCCCAGGTCCAGAACCACGTCCCCTTCTTTCAGAGAGGCCAGGGCCAAGGGATTGCCGCAGGAAAGGCCCATATTGACGCCTTCCGGCAAGTCGTTAATGTCGTCTTCCGAATATCCCAGACTTGCGGCCAAGGTTCCCGCATTGGCGCTTGAGCAACAGCCTTGCCCACTTCCACAACATGATTGCGTGGAACCCAAAGCGATACCGGCATAACCTTGGCGGACTTTCGCCCGCATTTCTTCTTTTTGGGTACTATCCATCGTCATTGCTTCCTATGACGCATACCAGCGTCTTTTGATCCATAAGGACACATTGACCAGCCCGATCAGCACCGGCACTTCCACCAGCGGGCCGATAACGGCCACAAACGCCTGCCCGGAGTTCAAGCCGAACACCGCGATAGCCACGGCAATGGCAAGCTCGAAATTGTTGGAAGCCGCTGTAAAAGAGAGTGTTGCCGACTGTTCGTAATTGGCTCCGGCCTTCCAGGAAAGATAAAAGGATAACAGAAACATGAAAATGAAATACACGAGCAACGGAATGGCCACCCGGAGCACGTCAAACGGCAGTTGCACAATGTAATCCCCTTTGAGGGAGAACATCACCAGAATGGTGAACAGCAACGCGCGTAACGCCCACGGGCTGACGCGGGGGATAAAAATATTTTCGTACCAGTCCAGTCCCTTGACCTTAAGTCCATAAAGCCGGGAAAGAATCCCGCCCAGGAACGGAATGCCGAGATAAATAAAAACGCTCTCGGCTATCTGCCCCATGCTTATATCCACTACAGCGCCTGACATGCCGAGCCATCCGGGCAACACTGTAATGAATACATAAGCGTACACAGAGAAGAACAGCACCTGAAAAATGGAATTGAACGCCACCAAACCGGCGCAGTATTCACGGTCCCCGCCCGCAAGGTCGTTCCAGATAATCACCATTGCTATGCAACGGGCCAGCCCGATGAGGATAAGCCCTATCATATATTCCTGATGACCGGAAAGAAACGTCACGGCCAGCAGAAACATAAGAGCGGGACCGATGATCCAGTTTTGCGTCAAAGACAGCAGAAGAATTTTTTTATTTCTGAAAACCTTGCCGAGTTCTTCATATTTCACCTTCGCCAAGGGCGGGTACATCATGACGATAAGCCCGATAGCGATAGGAATGTTTGTGGTGCCGACCTGGAAAAAGTTGATCACACTTCTGACGCCCGGCGCGGCCCATCCGAGCATCACACCTATAAACATGGCGAAAAATATCCACAGCGTCAGATAGCGATCCAGAAAAGATAACTTTTGTAAGGTGGATTGGCTCATACTCCCCTCCAATGGCAATAACGGGGCGGGTACACCGCCCCGTTCACGGTTAGCACTTGCCGCCGCAACAGCAGCCGGTGGAAGTCGAATGAGCGGAAGCATGAGCGTCCGGCGTAGCGATCCAACCCATGACTTCGGACTTGGAAGGCACACGGCCAGTACACATGACGTTGTTGTCGATGACCACGGCGGGCGTGGACATAACGCCGAGCGCCATCATTTCTTTCAGGTCCGTGACCTTTTCAACCGTGGCGGCACTTCCCGCATCCTGCACGGCGGCATTGACGACGTTTTCCGCTTCTTTGCACTTGGCGCAACCGGGACCGAGAACTTTGATCAACATGACGACCCTCTTTCGGCTAAAAGATTTGTGTTTGGAGGATATTGAACAGCCAGCCCACTACCGTGAATATAACCAGCAACATGCCCAAGAAGAGGGCCAAAAGCTTCCAGCGCATGACCTGTTTGAGCATGAGCACTTCCGGCAGACTCGCCGCTACCGTGCTCATGCAGAAGGCCAGCGTCGTGCCCAGAGGCAGTCCCTTGAGCAGCAGGCTTTCCATAATCGGAATAATACCCGTGACATTGGTATACAGCGGAATGCCGATAGCCACGGCCACCGGGACGGACCACCATTGACCGGCTCCCAGGTTTTCCGTGAACCATTCCTGCGGCACATAGCCATGAAGTAACGCGCCAAGGCCCACGCCGATGATGACCCACAGCCAGACCTTTTTGAAAATACTGCTCGTTTCAGAGTAGGCGAACGCATGGCGTTCCATGAGGCCCATCTTGGGAGCTTCGCCCGCTTCCACAGCGGCTTCTCTGGTGGACGCATTCTTCATGGCGTCCAGCAAAAAGGGTTGCAGCCAACGTTCCGCACGGAGCGCGTCCATGATGATCCCGCCCACAATGCCCGCAAACATGCCCACCACCACATAAATGATCGTAAACTTCCAACCCAGCAGTCCCCACAGCAGGACCACGGCGATTTCATTGATTAACGGCGAGGTGATGAGAAAGGACATAGTTATGCCCAAGGGAATACGGGCCGTGGTGAACCCCAGGAACAAAGGAATGCTGGAACAGGAACAGAACGGCGTGATAGCCCCGAAGCCCGCGCCTAAAAAGTAGCCGATTCCCCGGCCTTTTCCCGCCAAATAGTCCCGGACCCGTTCAACGTGCATCGCGGCCCGCAGCCAGCCGATGACGTAAACCATAAGAACGAGCAACAAGAGAATCTTTGCCGTGTCATAGAAAAAGAACTCGACGGAATCCCCCAATGGAGTGCCTTTGTCGATGGAAAAAAGATCATAGGTCAGCCATTGCGAAAGCGGCACAATGACGGAATAGACCGCACTCCACAGCACCAGAGCAGCAATGCCGATCCCGAAATATCGCGTCTTGTTCACTTGCGACGGGATGGAAGGGGATTGCGGCGCTTCGGACTTTTGACAAGCGCACTGAACCGAGGGAGGTAAAACCTGTTTTTCTTCTGGTACGCCCGCACAGCATTTTGACATCTTGCTAACCTCTTAAATTTTCTTTATTGGCAAAATTGCCAATATTACGAGTAAAAAAATTACCCTTTGTTCAGCATGTCCATTTGCGAAAGGACACGCTTTTCCACGATTTCTCCGGTGCAGGACAGAAAGGTGTCCAGACAACAGAGAGCAAGGCGGTAATAGATGTTTGTCCCTCTTTTTTCAGTGAAAACCACCCCCGCTTCCCGGAGTACGGAGAGATGCTTGGAAACAGTGGACATATCGTCCCCTACCAGAGCTTGCAGATCGCAGACGCACTTTTCACCGTCTCGCAGGGCATCCACCATGAGCAGGCGGCTCGGATGACCAAGCGCCTTAAAAATCTTGGCTTGTTCCGAGATATACTTTTTGTACCGGTCCATGTTTTCATCCTTGGCTTTTCAGCAAAATAGCCACTTGAATTTCTCTTGTCAAGATTGAAAACCATCATTGCTCAATTTCGCCATTGTCTTGTACGGCAAACGGAAAACAGGGATTGAGTATAAGAATGTAGTTGCATTAATTAGATATACTATATCGTATATATGGCAAAAGCTGTCTTACCCGGCTTGACTTATGTTGCATAATTCAGGACAAGAAGACAGTGGAATAGTTCTCTGTTTCACTTTTTTTAGAAAGTATATTTGGTAAAAATGCCAAATAGCCAATAAATTAAGAGGAATTTCTTCATAAATCGGGCGCTCGTTTGTGAAGAGCGCGGGGACTCTTTCCCGGCCGGGCCGGGCTGTTGCCCGCGAACCACGGAACAATGGCAAACTGAGGACGTACATCTTCGACGCACAACCCTGGTTGATGTTCGGAAGATTTACAGCGCTTTCAGCGACGGCTGCAATCTGACAGTCAACCCGGAGTATGCCTACCGGCCGGATCGAGGGTAAGCCAGCGGACTGCCGAAACTCATGGGAGAGAAATTATGAACTCTGCCGAACAGCGGTCGATCCGGGAATTTGAAGAAAAAGCCAAAGAACTTGTCAGCTTGATGTATGCTATGACAGAGGCGGAGCTTGAAAAAGTCCGCGTCCCCGACCTGTCGAATCCGTCAACGCGGAAGCATAAGGCGCTTATTGTGGCCGCACTTACGGTGGACAAGGCCATTATGGCATTCATCGCCACCTTTGAACTGTAGCTTATGAAAGTGGCCCGCATTCCCTGTCGGAAAGCGGGCCACTTTTACCGACAGGGGTGCGCGTGAACGCGCAAGGCCTGCGCCATCGTTAGCTTTCTTTCCCTTCCGTCTTGTGCAGCTTCGCCGGGCGTTCCGCCCGTACTCGCTTCCGCGCCGGACGGTCATTCCCGCTCATTCTGGCACGGGCCTTTCCCCTGTGCTTTCTTGTTTTCGCGTTGCCGTGTTTTGGAGCGGTTACCCGTGGGAGCTTCACTTGCTTGTGAAAGCCCTACGGAGCACCGCCATAAAGGTGGTCAACTCCAAAGGGAAAAACTCCCAGGAGTGGCGCAAAGGAAACTCAGAACATCATCACCGCGAATATGGTAACCGAAGAAGACCGCGTAGATTTTTTCCCCAAGCATTGCGCCCGAGCGTTTCTGATGTTTGAATCTCATGTGTATAACTGGATGCGGCGGCTTTGCCCGAATTATGACGGCGTATTCTGGCAGTTTTACGAACTCAGCAACGGCGGTTTTTATATGGCCCCGGAAACGGCTACGCCGGTTCGCATAGTCTGCGAGGGCAACTATTTTAATGAGGAAATGTCCGCCGACGCGGCGGGAATCGTCGTGACGCTGTTCACTTTGTCCCATATGGCGGAACGTGTGCCGAGTCTGGCGGATCGGTATTATGATTTGATGGAGTATATTGATTGCCACCCCGAAGCCGGGAAGATTTACGCCGCCATTGATTGACGGAAAGGCCCGCGTTCCGTTAGGGAGCGCGGGCCTTTCTGACGGTCAGCGATTTTTATTCGATTGAGAAAGGACTGACCCTGCTAAGGATTGCGTGGTGTCGGCATACTTGTCACTTTGAAGCACCCTAGAGGCCAATGCTTCCATATCTGCGCCTGTTTCTTTTCCACTTGCAGCTTGTGACAGAACAGAACCGGCGAGAGTTTTCTGAACTTTGGACGCTCCTTTGTCTCGCAAAACTTCCGATGCTAAACTGGCCATTTCTTCACTAGAGACTTTCTTGTTCATAGATACCTCCAAATATAGATATTTTTATAGAATAATTTCTAAAGATTGGAGGTCAAGAATAGGAAATCAATTTTTGGTGATATTCCCCAAAAAAATTCTGGAACCACAATTAGGTATTATACAGGTTTGCTGTCTTTCACCTCATACTTGGCTTTACATTTCGGGAAGCCGGAGCAGCCGAAGAAATCATACGGCTTGCCATTTTGGGTCGTCCCCATGCGACGGATCAGAGGCTTGCCGCATTCCCCGCATTTGTATTCCGACAGTTCCGGCTTTTTCCGATCCTGTTTCGGGCCAGGCTTGCCGTCCACATTCGGAAACGTGGCTTCACAGTCGGGACAGGCGAAGAAGTCATAGCCGCGCACATTTTTTGTGTCCTCTTTGACTATATGCCGCAGTTTGGGGCTTTGGCACTCTGGGCAGAGCACGGCATGTGCTGAGTCAAAGCGCGTCACCTCATCCATCAGCCGATTGAAAGCCGTAGCGACAACTTGCTGATATTTCGTCTTGCCGCTGGCAATATCATCAAGCGCCTGTTCCATTTCTTTGGTGAACGCATAATCAACGAAGGAAAACGCATTCACCAGGGCATCCACCACCTGTACCCCCAAGGGAGTAGGCACCAGATAGCGTTTTTCTTCTTTGATGTATTCACGGGTTTGGATAGTGTCCAAAATGGCCGCGAACGTAGACGGACGGCCTATTCCTCTATTTTCCAATTCCCGCACCAGACTCGCCAGCGTGTAGCGCGTGGGCGGCTTTGTCTTTTTCGTCAGGACACGGCCGGAAAGCGCCGTGACCTGTGCGCCGGATTGCAGCGCCGGGACGGGATTGTCCGGCTCGTCTTCCGCGTCGTCTTTGGTGGCCTCATCCGCAGCCAGAAGCACTTTCCACCCTTGTTCCTGTAGGGTCCGGCCTTTGGCCTCAAACGTGGCTTGTTTGCCGTCCACATCCGCAGATAGCCGGAGCAGGCGCACGGCGTAGACGGAATCCGCCAACTGTGATGCCAGGGCGCGAACGCGGATCAGCCGGTATAGGGCTTTTTCATCGGCCGTTTCCCCGGCGTCTTCCTCTTCTATATGAGTAGGCCGGATCGCCTCATGCGCCTCTTGTGCCCCGTCTTTGGCCTTCCAGGTACGCGGCTTGTCCGGCAGCGGCCAGCCTTGCCCATCGGCATAGGCGCGGATCACCGCTACGGCCTCTTGCGAGAGATTAGGAGAATCCGTCCGCATATAGGTAATGTGGCCTTGCTCATAGAGGGCTTGCGCCAGAGACATAGTTTGTTTCGGTTTGAATTTTAGGGCATTGCTGGCGGCCTGTTGCAGGCTGGACGTTGTGAACGGAGTCGGAGGCGCGACGCGGGCTTCCGATTCTTCACAGTCCAGGATTTCCAAGGAGCGCAGGCCCGCCATTTTTTCTGCCAGGGCTTGATCCTGAAAATATTCTTGTCCCGGCTCAATCCACGACTTGACCACCCAGGCCGCTTTCCAGCCCTCAAAGCTCAGTTCCGCCCCGTAATGCGTGACACTCACAAAGGAAGTGATTGCCCGTTCCCGTTCGACCACCAACCGTAAGGCCGGACTCTGGACGCGCCCGGCAGAAAGGCGCGTACCCACGGCGCGGGAGAGCGGGCCGGACACCAGATACCCGCAAAAGCGATCCAGAACGCGCCGCCCCTCTTGCGCGGCCACCAAAGCCATATCAATGGCGCGGGGACTCTGGACAGCGGCCTTGACCGCGCTTTCCGTGATTTCTCCATAGGTGACGCGCTTTGCGTCCTTCAGTTTCAGGGCATCGGCCACATGCCACGCGATAGCTTCCCCTTCTCTATCCGGGTCCGTGGCCAGATAAACAACATCGGCCTGTTTTGCCAGCGCCCCTAGCCGTTTCAACACATCCGCCCCGCGCTCCGTGGGCTGATAGTGCGGCTTGAAATCCGGTGCGGCCACGCCCATTTCCTTGACCGGCAGATCGCGGACATGCCCGACAGAAGCAACCACTTTCCAATCCGGGCCAAGGAACGACTGTACTTTTTTCACCTTGCCGGGAGACTCAAGAATCAACAATTTCGCGCACATGACTTTTCCTTAAAAGGCCGTCAGGCGGCGCGAGGTTGGGGCGCGTGTCCCGCAGAAATTGTAGGCTTGGGTTATTAAAGACGACAATAGCACTGGGAAACGGTGCGGGATGTGCCGCGCCCTCGAAGCGTATCCGTCCCCGCAGAAACCGCACAGCGCCATGCGGAATAACAAAGGTATGCCACCATGCGGTATCTGTCCGCGCGGGGAGAAGACAAACAACACGCCTGACCCCGGCTGTGTTCACCTCCACAACCGCTTTGGCGATCCAGTGCGAAATAGCACGTCCATATGGCGGGTTCATCCAGCAAACACCGCTCCAATTTTGAGAGAGTCCGTCGTCTTTCGGGGAAAAGAAATGCCCACATTTGGCATTTTCGGCTGTGGCACACACGTCCAGCGTGAATGGGCCTTGCAGTGTGTCCCATTGCCGGAAAAGCGTCCAAGGTGTTGCCCAATCGGTTTTACGGCTGGAAAAATGCACGTTCATAAAGACAGTTCCCGTGTCTTTCCCTGATCATGGAGAAGGGATAGGCCGACTTGTTTTTGTACTTCCTTAATCCCCCGCGACTTGTGCAGATCGTTGAAATCCGTCAAGCCTTTTGCCTTTTCCTCCTCATTGAACACCGGAGCCGCCACTTTGCCGCCCACGGCTAGGGCGGCGGCTTTGGCTTTTTCCATACCCACGTTGTAAGGTTTGCCGTTCCGTTTGAGCGCGTGATCGTTATCCGCGCAAATGGTGATTTGCGCTTGCGGGAATTTTTCCCGCAGGGCTTTGGCCACGGGTTCCAGGTTGCCGGAATCCAACGCCACGGCCACCGGTTTTTCCGTGGCCATGTGCAAACTTGCACCCGTGGCGTAGCCTTCGCAGATCAGGATTTCCCCTTGCGAGAAGTCTTTGCCTTCCGCCGCTATGGTATGAAAATTTCCCTTTTTTTCCATGCCGACTTTGAAACGCTTTTCCCCTTCCGGCGAAATAGATTGAAAGCCGCGCAGCTCATCCGCAGTATTCCGCAGAGGGACCGCCAGAAAACCATTTTGATCTTGTCGCAGGCCAAAGGACGGCACTCCCTTTTCCTTGAGATAGTGAGCATCCGGCGAAGCCGATTCCAGTTTGTCCCACAAGTCCCGGCATTCTTTCGCTACCGCGTTTCGAGACTCCCGCATACTCTGTTCCCGCTCTTCCCGCTGCTGCTCCATTGCCGCCCGCCGTTCCGCCGATTCTTCCGGCGTCATGACATGGCCTGTTGCTGACCAGTGCAACACTTCCCCGGTAATATGGTTTTGTGCCCATCCGGCCGGGAGATGATCCAGATAGCCGCAATAGGCACCGTCAGCCCGTCCGGGGTTGGCCAGTTTGCCGAGCAGCGGGACGCGGTGAATTTTTCCATCCATGACGGGTTCCCGTCCCTGCATATCAAAGCCCGCCTCGTCCAGCATCCGGGCAAATTCGGCTTCTGGCGACAACCCCGGCACACGCACGGGACTCTTACCCGGTTCCGGCAGCCAACGAGAAAGCGCCCCCTGGTCCGCGCCTTCCGGGGCGAACCAACATTTTTCCGACCGGTCCCACTTTGCGCCCAGACGTTTGGCCTGTTCCTTTTCCCGAAACGGCACAACCAACCAAACTTTTTCCGCAGCCGTTTTCCGCGCCGGTTCCGGTACGCCCATTGCCGCCACGGGTTCCGGGGAAGCAGGTTCCGGCGCTTTACCCCGCGCATGTTCCGGCAGCCATGCGGCCAGTTTGGCTAAATCCGCCCCTTTTGGCGCATACCAACTTTTTTCCGTGGTATCCCATTTCGCGCCCAGGCTTTTGGCCTGTTCCTTTTCGCGGTATGGCACAGACAACCAAGTTTTTTCCGGGGCTGGACGTGACGGCGCGGATTGTTCCTGCGCCCCATCCGGCGTTCCCATAGCCGCTATGGGTTCCGGCGTATCGGGCCGCTCGACTTCCGGCGTTTTGACGCGCTCGTCTCCAAGTTCCTTGTCCCGTTCCAGTCCCAGGACGTATTCCTTGATTTGTTCGGCATCCCGGCAAGCCCGCATGATTTCAGAAGGGTCTTCCTCAAGGGCTTTGATCCAGGAGGCGACATAGGCCACATGCTGATCAGGATCGTGGCGGACGCCTATGTCTTGTCCGAGCATCCATGAAGCGATTTCCGCCCGCAACTCTTCCTTGGCGTAAGGTTCTGAGCCGAACGGTCCACCTTCCCGATTCAGGCGGGATTCATGGCCTGTCCAGTGACCAAGCTCATGTAGCGCTGTGGCGTAATACTTGCCCGGTTCGTCAAAATTCACTTTGGGCGGGAGGTGGATTTCATCCATCAAAGGCCGGTAAAAGGCACGATTGCTTTGATCGTGTTTGATGGTCGAGCCGGAGGCAGCCAGGATGCTTTCCGCCTTTTCCAGCGGTTCCCATTTATGGGGATTTTTCGTCAACGAGAGCGGCGGCAAGTCCCCGTCTATCTGTTCCGCATTGAAAACATGGGCGAAACGCACAATAGGCCGATCCAGATAGACATGGACCTTTTCCGGCTTGCCGTCTTCCCCCAGGACCGGATTGCCGTTCTCATCCATTTTATCTTTTTCCCGCGTCCACTGATAAAACACCACGGGCGTGGATTTACTCCCGGCCTGGACCTGATACCCCGCCTCTTGTGCCTGTTTATATGTCATCCACCGGGGATCGTCATAGCCGGACAAAGCCAACCCAACCCGGTTCACCCCCCTGTAAACCGTGCCGGAAACGGGATTATGCGGCGCAACGATTTGCCCGCCGTCTTCCCAAGGTTTTTGCCAAGGCGCGGTCCCTTCTTTCAGGCGTTCTATGATTTTTTCCGCAAACTCTACATGGAACGGGGGACGTTTGGGCTTGTCATCCTTCATAGACTACATCCCCCTGAGCGTTGACGCTCAAAAGAACATCGTCCGCAAGATCGGCCAGCGTCACGGCGGATTCCGTGAACGCGCCCATCCAGTCGGCCACGTCAGGATCGACGGCCACGCCACCCCAAAGCGGATTGTCCGTCACCTGTTGCGCCACCACATTGACGGCGGCTTTCAAGTAGTCTTTTTCCTTGTCAGTCATGATTCTTCTCCTTTGGAGTCCAGACAAAAACCGGCACCGTGCGCCGGAGCGAGTCCAGCGGCACAAGGCCGAAATAACGGCTATCGAAACTGCCGGGATGTTCGCCCAGGACCAGGGCAGACCCCGCCGGAATGACGCCGGAGGTCAGCGCGGAAACCACCGGCCGCCCGTGCCGGTCCACAGTCTTGATCCGGCTTTCCAGCCACAGGCAGGCCACGGGAGAACCGGCAGGCGTAACGCGGATTCCGTCCCGGTCCACCTGGATCAGATCACCGGGCAGCCCGGCCAAGCGTTTGAGCAAAGGCCGCAGCCCGGAAGGACAGGAACCAGGTTTGAGGTAGCCACGTTCCGCCGCCAGATCGGCAAACGGCCCGGACAGACAGATCGCCACAGGCTCGCCGCGTTGCGGAGTGCCGGCCGCAAGCCGGTACAAGCCCACCGGGAGGGACGGCGTGGGATTGCAACGGTAGCCCGCACCCCAGGCCCACAAACACAGCAGGATCAGCGCCGCCCCGGACAGCGCCAGCGTGGCCAGCCGGTTAGGACGCATCGAGATAACGGGCATAATCAGCCTCTACTTGTTCGGAAGTGTGGGCCGACGCGGGCGAAGCAGCGGCCGCGGACGTGACCGCATACCAGGAGGCCGGACGCGGGAAATACAGGGAATCACTAATGCCGGATGGATAGGCCGCAGTCGTGCCGGGCGCGGGAATTTTGGCGCGGGTTGAAAAGGTGGGATCGAGGAAATAGAGGATTTGCCGCCCGTAAATAGCGGAATAGCCCGCCGTGAAAATGAGCATATCCCCCGGCGTGGCGTGGCCCTGTTCGTCTTTGGACAGTCCCGGCAAGCGCATACATTCATCCGGCGTCAGGAGATTACGGGCCGTTTCCGTGACGTTGACCGAGGCATTTTTTAGGTGGCCGGTTCGAGAGCCGGACAACGACACCTTTTCTTCGACAACGGTAGTTTTTCCCGTCATTTTTGACAGGATTTCCGCCGTTTCTACCGTGTTCGGGGCGTAAGCGATCCGTACATGGCAATTGGCCATTAAAGCGTTTTCTTTGCCATAGACCGCATTCAATTGGGTAATATCCTGAACAATGAGATAGACCTTGCCGCCATAGCCCGCGATGTAGGCCAAGGCTTTTTCCATAATCGGCAGCTTGCCCAGGGACGTGAACTCGTCCAGCATGAGCAAAAGCCGGTGTTTGTACCCGGCTTTGCTGGAACCATCCGCAAACTCCATTTTCGCGCAGACGCGGCGGATAATCATATCCACCATGAGCCGGATTAACGGTTTCATCCGATCTATGTCAGCCGGGGAAATGACAAGATACAAATTCACCGGATTTTCCGCGTTCATGAGGTCATGAATGCGAAAATCACAGCGAGACGTGTTCAGCGCCACCACCGGATCGCGGTACAGGGCAAGATTTGTCAGGGCCGTGGACACGACGCCGGAGGCTTCATTTTCCGCCTTATTGAGCATTTCCCGCGCACTGGACGCGATGAAGACATGGGCTTTCTGGGCATAGTCCCCGGCATCCCCATCGGGCGCGGTGTCAGGAAAGATTTTATGCAGCATGGCCGCATGGTCGGTTTTGACCATTTCATCAAAAAGTTGCTGAATGGTGCGGGATTCATCGGCCAACATGCAGCCCAGATCGTAGAGCGTGGCGCAACGGTCTTGCTCATGCCGGACCATGATGCAGCAATGGAGCAGCGCCCCGGCCAGCATAGCGAACGCCGCTTTGCTCCAATGGTCTTCAAGACCTTTGCCCGCAGGATCGACCAGCATAGCCGCCATATTCTGAGCGTCGGGAATAGCCAGCATGGAATCAAGACGGATTTCCTCCATAGGATTGAAGAAGGCGGACGCGCCGGACATATCCGAAGGGTCGAACCGGAGCGCCGTTTGCCCTTGCGAACGGCGGAAACCAGACGTAAGCGCCCAGTTTTCGCCCTTTATGTCTAAAACCAATGTGGAACCTTCCCAGGCCAACAGCGTGGGCAGAATGAGGCCCACGCCTTTACCGGAACGGGTAGGCGCGAAGCACAAGACGTGTTCCGGGCCGTTGTGCCGGAGGTACATTTGCCGTTCCCGACGCACGGGCGGACGATATGAGCGCAGGAACCAGACCAGCACGGCCCGACGCGCCACGGCGGACCAGTAGGCAAAGCCCGTAATGTGCTTGACCCATCCGCCGACATACACGCCCTTTCCGTCCATATAGCCCATGCGGCGGATCTCTTTTTCATTCGCCCATCGGGCCGAGCCGTGTAGCCGGGCGTCACCTTTCAACTTCTTCATAAAGGTGAACCACACGGCGAGGAGTAGGAATTGCGGGCAGAGGAACAGGGCTTGGCTTTGGGTTATGGCCTGTTCCATGAAGCCCGGATCATTGGCCCCGAATGCCTCTTGCCAGTGGAAAATCGCCCACGGCGCATACCAGCGGACGCCGAAGGCCGATCCCCAGGACGCGCCCAAGGCCGGATCGTACCCGTAGAACGCCGCTACCCGTTGCGTGGTCAGAATCAGGCAGGCAAGGCCGAGCAGCAGCACGAAAGGCAGATACAGCAAGCGCCAATTGCGGGAGCGTTCCGGGGAACCAAGGCCGAAGGAATTGTGTTGCGTGGAAGACGCACACATAACGACACTCCATAAAAGAGGCCGTCATGCGGCGCTGAGTTGGGACGCGAGGCCCGCAGCGGATAAGGCGAATTACTTTAGATTATAAGGATGCTGAAAAACGAGGTCTTTTGTCACGACGAGATTGAACTGATAGCCCGGCCGTATTTCCAGCGTAGGCGTGATATTCAAATTTTTCTGCAACAATTGGAGCGAGGCTTGCCCCATTTGCGCGGCCAGGGCGGACCCCATTTCATCCTGTAGCGTCGGATTGTTATTGTTCCCGCCATTATCGCCGCCCATTGAATCCATCGTGTAGGCCATGCCGCCCGTGACCAGGGACATAATCGCAGCGGAACCAAAAATACGAAGATAATGATTGTTGATTCCGTCCGTATACCCCGCATAACCGGACATATCCGCGCCGGGCATGGCCCCCAGGGTGACGGCGGACCCGTCAGGAAAGATCAACCGATTCCAGGCCACAAGTACGCGCTCTTGCCCGTAAACGACGCGGGAATCATAGACGCCGTAGAGCTTTGCGCCGCGAGGAATCAACAATTGTTGCCCCGTGCCTGTGTCGAACACATTTTGACTGACTTGCGCGATAATGGTTCCCGGCAGATCGGAATTGATCCCCGTGAGCATGACGCCGGGGATCACCGCCCCGGTTTTGATTTCAAGAGGTTGCCCCGGCGTCCGAGAGTGCGGCAGAATCCAAGCCGAATCCCGCGCCGAAGAGCGATCAAAAAAAGCCTCCTTGTCTTTGTTGGCGGCGGGATCGTAGCCGTTATCCCGCAGCGCCGAGGCGTCAATGCCGTTACCCTGTTCCCGGCCTACGGGTTCCGGGCTGGACGATTGCGCCGGAGCGCCGCCCGCCGTCACACTCGCTTTTTTGACGGCCAGAGGCGAGGACAGCGCCGAAAGGTAGGCTTGCGACCGCATCCGGCGTATGTTGTCTCTTTCCTGCTGATCGGCGGGTTTCTGGCCGTCATCCCGGACCACTATCAACGGTTCCGGCTTGCCTGAAACGACCGCTTGAGGAGTGGCAAGCCCCTGAGAACCGGCAGGAGGCAACGCCAGCCCGTTGCCTTCTCCCGCAATCAACGGGTTTTCCTGTTCCTTAATATCTACTTTTTGGGTTTGCGCGGCCTCCTCTTCCGGGTTATGCGCGAAATTCACACTGTAGACGAGCACACCAACCAGCAGCAACCCGGCGCAGATAACGGCATACAGAGGCCAGCGCCGCATTTTGACCACACCATCGGGCGGCAACGGTTCAAAACTGTTCGGAGAATCGGTGGACATACGGCCCCCTTAGTCGTTCAAGGCGTGGGCGGCTTTGTCATACGCGGCCCCGGCCTTGTTCGCGGCTTTTTCCAGTAAAGGACGAGGCGCCACGGCTTCCGTTTGGGAGCGTCCGGCTTCAGGCAGGCCCGCCGCGTCGTAGACTCTGGCCAGCGCCTTGCCGTCTGAAAGTCTCAGTTGCAGATACCACGCGGCATCGTCCCGCAGCTCGTCCAGCGTGTAGGCCACGGCCAGGGCGTCTTTTCGGTCTTCCATTAAAAGTGTGAACCCCCGTGACCGCAAGCCGTTTTCCAGAGCATGAGCAAAGGCGTTTTCCGCCTTGGCGGGCATAAGGAAAAGCGCGGTATGGCCGGGCGGATACGACGAAGCCAGGAAAGACACGGCATCTTGCGCCACCTGGACCACGGCGGTATCCGAAGGCAAAGGACCGCAGAAGGAGCCGGACAGGCCGCGCCCCGCGCAGCCGGAGAGCAGCAGAGCCAACAAGAGAAAAACAGCGCGTTTCATTTCCGGCCCCCTTCTCTGACGATTTCGATTTTTTGTTGATCGCCCCCCACGCCGACGATCAGCGCCAGCTTGTCAAAAATGCCGTCAACGACAATGGCCGAGTCTTTGACCCGGTAATTGACCAGTACATCTTTATTGCCTTTACGGACCAGGAGCACGGGCATTTCCCCGGACGCGGCGGATTTCGGCAGACGGATGAACATTTGCCGCCCATCGTCATAGACCCGTTCCGGCGTCCAAGGCGCTTTCCCTTTGACTCCATAGGCAAAATTCAAATCGGACAAATCCCGGCGTTCCCCGTCTACCGTTGTACTTTCCCAGGTTGCCCGCCTTGTTTCGGCGGCTTTGCGGGCGGCAGCCGTGCGCCGCAGATCATCCGAGTACACAAAACCGACATAGGGTGTATGGCCGGAGCGTTGAGAAACAAGCCGCAGGTGATAGACCCGGCGATCCGTGGTAACTACGGCTGAACTTTCAAGCCCGGCGTCCACCGGCTTGATGAACAGATGCACGGTAGCGGCGGGACCGGAACCCGCCGTGCCGGAATCCACCATCCACCGGGCCGAATCCCCTACTACAATTTCATTGACCGTTTCGCCTGATTCAAGTTCAACGTCGCAAACTTGCATTGGTACGGCCAAGATCGTGGGAAGACTGGCCCCATGCACAAAAACCACCTTGCCGCCGCTTCCCAGGACCGGCGCGACGTTACGCCGGGACCAGTCCGCCGAGAGATGCAAAGCGTGTTTTTCCTTATCCGTGAGCGGCACGGTGGACGGGCTGATATAGTCTACTTCCGAGACTACCGGCGAACCGGATTCCAGAGCCGGAGGATAGCCAGCCGGAACCACTGAGGGAGGAGACGCCGCCCAGACCGGGCAAGCGTAAAAACACGCGAACAACAAGAGCATTATTTTTTTCATGGTGTTTCCCTTATTCGGTTTGAGCCGGAGCGCCGGAAACGGCACCAGAAGAGGAACGCGACGGAGCGCCCACAACCTTACCCGCCGACAAAGCCGTGATGTAAATCCCGCCCGGATTACGCAGTAAGACCGCATCCGTTTGGGGTGGGTTGATCTGGATCGTGGCCGTGGCTTCATAGGTGTGCTGTTCCAACAGCGCCCCCGCATGACTGCGGACGGTTTCCGTCCATTCGACCCGGTAGGAATCGGCACTGACCGGCAGGGGTAAGCTTTTGATCTCCACATAGACCAGTTTACCCGACTTGGCGATTTCATAGGGGTTATTCGTTTCGTACCATTCCTTCAAAACGCCCTTTGCCGAACCGGCCATGAAGTAGGACAAGCGGGAAATCATCTTTTTCTGTAGTTCCACATCCGCCGTCACCGTGCGCCAATCGGCAACACAAGCCGCGATTTCCGACTGAATAAGCCGTTGCGGCGTGACGCTGGCCACATCGGCGCGGGCGACCACGGCAGACTTGCCGAGCTTGTCCACTTCGATGATGTAGGGGATCGTTTTGACTTGGTTTGCCTGAATCACGTTGCCAGTGATGGAAATTCCCGTGATGATCAGACAGAAAAAAGCCACTGTGCGCCATTGTGCGGCCCGGCTGATATAGCCGCCGTATCGTTCAAGCCATTCCTGCCGGGCGTTCAGATAGGGATTGTGCCCCTTGCCCGCCGTTTCTATGCTTGGGGCTTTCTTTTTGGAGAAAAAAGGCATGTTGCCTCCTATGAATTGTCGCTTTCTGTTGCCATCCGCGCCCGCTCAAGACGTTCTTTCATTTCCGAGCGGGAACGAGTGGCCAGGGCTTTTTCCCCGGCCGTTTTGGCATCCTGCCGAGCGCCCCACATGGAGCGGGCCACGGAAACGCCTTTGCCCATGCCGGACTTGCCTTCCATCCCTGCTATATTCGAGGCGTCTTTGACATTCTGCGTCGTGACAGCGGCGGAACGTCCCGCCGCGATGGAGCCGCCCACAGCCCCGGCCACAGCCCCGCCCACGGCGGCGGTGGCGGCGGTTATGGCCGCGCCCCCGGACACATGGGAGCCGTTGATAATTCCCGCGCAGGTGTCAGGGATGGATTTGACCAGAGCCAGGAGCACAATAGACGCGCCGATCACAATGAAAATATCTTGCAGTTCCGCCGTGGACGTGTCGAAGTCCTGTATAAAAGCAAGACCCACCCCTAACACCAGTTGCATAACGAACAGCTTGAAGGCCACCGCCAGCACATAGCGCAAGGCGTTGACGGCGTAATCCTTCAGAAAGGACGAGCCGCCAAAGCTCACCAGAATCAACGCCGCCATCATGGCGATCATGGCTTCGCATTTAATGAACACTACTTGCGCCGAAATCAGGGCGAAACAGACCATGACCACCAGGGCGGCAAGCAAGAGGGCCACGGAGTTGCCCGGCGACCATGCCGAGAGCTTGGAGAGAATGAGGTTGACGATCTTCATTCCCGCGATAAAGGGCGAATCGGAAGAGTATTGCGGGGAACTCAGTTCAAAGCCTATCTGTTTCAGACCGTCTATCAGATTCCACGACCATTCCTTATAATTGTTGATTACGGCCAGAAAAAAGCCCGCCATGAGCAGAAGCATAACGAAATGCTTGAATATATCCCCCACTTGTTCCCGATTCAGCGCCGCTTTGATTCCCAGGAAGCATACCTCAAGAATCAGCAGCCAACGGAACACAAGCAGAGCGTATTTTTTCAGAATCGGTTCCCAAGCCGAAGTTTTGTCATAAAAGGACGACACCAACTTTGACACAAAATCCGTATCCGCAGCGGCCAGAGCGCCGCCCGGCAGACACAGGACGGCCAGCAGGCAGACCAGGGCGAAGAGAGCGAAACGCGGCTTGTTCATAGCCGCCCCTAAAACGGGTCCGGCTTGGAAGTCAGGCCACCCAACTTGTCCGTTTTGGTCATATCCCGCCACAATTCTTGTTCCATTTGGCCTTCTTTTTCGGCTTTCATTTGCGCGGCAAGGGAAGATTGCGCCGTAGTGGCCATGAGTTCCCGAAGCTGGCGGGCTTCCTGAATTTGGATTGAGGCCAGTTGATTGCCCGCCTGAATCGCCCGCATTTGCCCGTCAGGCGTGGCTAGCAGTTGATCAAGGTACGCCTGCATATCCGAGGCGTTTCCTTGCAAGTCCTCAAGCTGTTTGCCCGAAAGCTGGAATGTGGCCTGTGACGCCTGATCAACGGATTCAGACCATGAATCCCATTTTTCCCGGTAACGGGCATTCGCCGCGTTCACCCCTTGCGGCCCGGTCCCGGCCAAGTCCGCAAACTCGCTCTGATCGGGAAACAGATTCATAAAGACTTGCCCCAGGCCCACCACGTCCCCGCGTTGCGTTTTGAGTTCGCGGGTAAGACTGGCCAGCCGTAAAAGTGAGCCATTCAGTTGATTGACGAGATGCGCGGGCAGTTGCGCCGTGTTTTGCAGCATGTTTTGATACTGCTCAATATTTTGCTGTACCATGCGGATTTGTTGTTGCGTTTGCTGAGCGGCTTCCGCGTATTGATCAATAAGCTTATTGAGTTGTGAAACATTGGTGACGCGCTCCAATGCTTGCGTCATTTGGTTACTGCAATTTGTGCAATATACCGTCATGCCAAATGCCGGAGCACTGAAAAGGCAAAATCCCACAAGAAGAATACAGCATACTTTCATTGTCTTTTTCCTTATGCGGCGTGGCGTTCCGCCAGCCAGTAAGACGGCCATTCCGGGCCGTGCTCGCCGGAGAGTTGCCGAATGCGGGCAAGGCTTTCCTTGTCCGAGGCTCCAACAAAGGCCAACGCTTTGCGGCCGAGCGCCAATTGCACCAGCCGCCGCCCGTGCGGCGTAATCACGTAGTAATCGCGTTTCGGCGTGGCCGAGGCGATAATGTCAATCTGGCGGGCATTGAGGCCCATATCCGTATACAAATCCCGTTGCCCTTCCTGTCGTGCTGAAAGGTTCGCAAGCAAGATTTGCGTCGGGCAGGACTCCACAAGCACGTCAAAAATGCCGGAGCGTTTGGCGTCGGAAAGGGATTGCGTGGCCAGGAGTACGGCGCAATTCGCTTTGCGGAGCACTTTCAGCCACTCTCGTATTTTGGCGCGGAAAACCGGATGCCCAAGCATGATCCAAGCCTCATCAAGTATCAGGAGCGAAGGTTGCCCATTGAGCGCGTTTTCAATCCGATGAAAGAGGTAGAGCAAGACGGGGATCAGGTTTTTGTCCCCCAGGTTCATGAGGTCTTCCAGTTCAAAAACCATGAACGGCGACATGCCCAAGGTGTCCGGCTTGGCGTCCAGAAGACGCCCCATAGCCCCTTCCCGTGTGTAGTGGCGGAGGGCTTGCTTTATGTCTTCTCCCTGCACGAAACTGTAAAAACTGGACAGGGACCGCAGATGTTCCGGGTTCGAGCGGACCAGGGACATGGCTTCATGAATGGCGTTTTTATGGAGCGGTAAGACGTTCAAGCCTTGCAACTCCAACAAAGAGGCCACCCACTCTTCCGCCCAGGACTGTTCAGAATCGGAATCAACATATTGCAACGGCGCGAACGACAGGCCGCCCGCGCCCACGTCATAATGAGCGCCGCCCGCCGCGAGGCACAGCGGAAGCAGGCTTCGCCCCTTGTCAAAGGCGAAAATCTGAGCGCCAGCGTAGCGCCGGAATTGCGCCGCGATCAGCCCCAGGAGCGTGGACTTGCCGGAGCCGGTAGGCCCAAATACAAGTGTATGGCCAAGATCGCCGGAATGGAGGTTGAAAAAAAACGGCGTGGCCCCGTCCGTGGTCAACACGGCCAGAGGCGGCGAGTCGGGCGGATAGAACGGACAAGGGCAATGCGCGGCCCCTTCCCATACTGAGGACAGCGGCAGCAAGTCCGCAAGGTTCAACGTGGACAGGAGAGGCCGCCGCAGATTTGAAAAACTGTTGCCCGGAATACTGCCCAACCAGGTTTCCAGGGCATTGATCGTTTCAATCCGGCAGCCGAAACCGAGCGTTTGTACCGTGCGCCGCAGTTCCCGCGCCCAATCCTGCAACGTCTCCCGGTTTTCGTGCATGAGCACGACGCAGGACGTAAGATAGCCCGCGCCCACATACCCCCCCTGTACTTCCGTCATGGCCTGTTCCGCATCTTCGGCCATAAGCAGAGCGTCCCGGTTCGCCCGCGCGTTCGGGTTATTCAGGAATTGATCGAGAAACCTGTAAACCTGTTGCCGCCATCCCTTCCGGTACGAATTGATTTCCGCCACAGCATCAAATTGATCCAGACAAATAAAACGACTGGACCAGCGATACGAGAGCGGGAGGCCATCCAGTGCCGCCAGCATGGCGGGCCATGATTCTTGCGGCAAACCGTCTATGGACAACATGGCCAAATGCCGGGAACCCAAGCGCGGCACAATTCCGCCCACAAGTTCTTCACTGGCAAGTATGGCGTCCAAGTACATGGGCGTATCCGGCACTCGGACAGGATGCAGATCGCCCGTCAAACAATGTTGCAGATGAGAAAGCACGTCTGATTGCCGGTAGGCGTTTCCGTCTGGATCAAAGGCGTCATACTCGCCCAGGCGTTCCAGATGGAGCACGGCGGACAGGGCATCTTCCAATTCTTCCAGGATATTTTCAAAGTGGGCAAGCCCCTTGTCCAACACTCCGGCAGAGGCCGCGCCGGATTGCGTTCCGCCAGCCAACCGCGTGGCGTTGAAATCCGGCTTGTACGTTACGGAAAGGATCGTGTTTGTGCTATAGCAGGTGCCCCGACCGAAAAACTCCCGGCGCTCATCATCGATCAGTTGCGTGACAGGATCGGGAAAACGGCTTGCCTCACGGGGCGGATAAGCCGCGTGTGGACTGCGGATCGCGTCCATATGCAGCATCCACCCCGTCCCCAGAAGTTTGATCGCGTTATTGAATTGCGCGGACTGATAGGCCAACTCGTCCGGTGTGGCGCTGGCCGTATCCTGTCCTCGAACTTCCCAAGCCCCCAAAAAGGAACCGTCTTTATTCAGGACCACACCCGGCGCGACTAGCGCGGCATAGGGAAGGAGGTCCGGCAGCCCCTTGGCTTTTGTGCGGAAGTCGGCAAGTTTCAGCATGTGAAACCCCCTTCCCGCCAGCGCCCGGACTTGGCCCTGTAAAAATCCTGTTGTTTGATATGCCGCAGCCAGACCCGCGACATGATCGGATCAGCCTTTGCCATGCGCCGCAGCGCGAACACGACCACCATCCAAAAGACCACGGCAGACACGCCGGAAAGGACCGTCAGGCCCCCCACGCCGACCAGCAGTGCCACCAGCCCGGCCGTCATGACCAGTTCCCGTTCCGCGCCGAGTACGTGCGCGTGTCTATGCAACGATTGATGTATGGGCAGCGTCCGCATCACAGCACCGCCCCGGAAAAGGAAAACACCGAATTGACGATGGACGACGCGAAAGCGATAAAGGAAATTCCGAAAACGACGCCGAGCAGCAGCTTGAAGCCCCCGGAAATGTCGTCTTTGTTCATGATGAATATGATCCCGCAGATCGCCATAGCGGTGATCGAAATCCACTTGCCAGCCGGGCCGGTGATGGTGTTCACCACACGTTCCAAGGGGCTGGAAAATTCCGTAATGCCCCCGGAGGCGGCGGCGATTTCAGGGAAGAGACAAAGGCACAAGGCCGGAAGGCAAAAAAGGAGCCAACGGCCTTTAGTGCTGTTCGAGGAGGGCTTCAGATGTACGCGCATGACGATCTCCGTAGAGGCCGTCTTGCGGCGCGAGGTTGGGGCGCGAGGCCCGCAGGATCAGGCGGGTTTTGCAACGAGGGCAAACAAGCTCTATAACTCCGGCTTGCACATCCCCCCGTGCCAGCAACCTATGACAGTTGCCGCAACGTATATCCGTGTTGCTTTTGGTGGTATCCATAGCCCTCTCATGCGGCGGAAACAGTATAGACGTTGCTCGTTTCGTACTGTTCCGTTTTAGGATTGAATCCATGCACTTTGATGATCTGGGAAAGACGGCGGCGATTATCCGGCGTTTTTTCCATAAAGACGATCACGTCAACACCTCTTCCAATAAGTTTTTGCTTGGAACCTAAGCCAGCCTCCTCCACAAGCTCTTCCAAGCGAGGCAGCGCCTCTTCCGCGCTGTCCGCGTGAAACGTGCCCACGCCGCCAGGGTGTCCGGTATTCCACAGTTTGAGCAGTTCCAGGGCGGCAGAGTCGCGCACCTCACCGATAAGAATACGCCGGGGAGCATAACGCATGGCAACCTTGGCCAGAGTCCGCATATCCACCCCGGCCAGTGGCGAGGTACGAAAAAAAACCGTGTTCGGGCTTTGGGATTGCAGTTCCGCCGTGTCTTCCAGAATAAGCAGCCGATGCGAGGGACAGAGCAGGGCTATTCTCTGGATGATTGCGTTGACAAAGGTTGTTTTGCCGCTGGACGTGCCGCCTACGACCATGATGTTTTTGCGAGTCACTACAGCGTGTTCAAGGAACGGCACCACGGCGGGCGTGATAACGCCATCCGCCACGTAGTCTTCAACGCTCATCACCTTGCTGGCCTTTTTGCGGAGAGAAAAAGACGGAGCGCTTACAATGGGCGGAAAGGTCGCCTCGAACCTGGACCCGTCCAACGGAAATTCCCCTTCGATGATCGGGGAGTGATCGTTGACCGTCAGATCCAGAGCACTGGCCACCAGGGAGAGCACGGCCCGACTCCGTACCGGCTCCATTGTGCCGATAGGCTCCTGATCCTGTCCGTACCGCTCGATCCACAGCATCCCGTCAGGGTTCAACATAATTTCAATCACTTCAGGATTTTTCAGGGCATCCATGAACAGCGGGCCGCAGTTGTAGGCCAGCGTTTCCCGAAATCCTGCATCCGTGGCCATCATCACCGCACCCCCCGCAGTACGAACACCGCTACATTGACCAGGGCCGAAACTGCCACAATGGCCGCAGCATACCACATGCCGCTTTTGAGGCTTTGCAGTTGGCCCGCGTGTTCGGCAAACACTTTGCGGATGCCCTCAACCGAGGACGCGGAAAGTTGCGCGGCCAAGGCATCCGTGGCCCCCTGAACTCCTTTGACATAGGCGTCCGTTTTGCCCGCCATGAGCGCCGCCAGAGCCTTGCCATGCCGGGCATGGAGCTTGTCCACTTCGCCCAAGTAGGCATTGAGCAGCGTTACGATCATGAGCATGGGATCGTCTTTCGGTACGATGGTTTCATGCTCTTTGGCCAACAGTGCCCGCACATCGTCAAGAGTCAGGCCGATCCCGTCCGGCAATGCCGGGGAAACGGCACCCGCATTTTGTGTTTCTTCTTGTTCAGACATGTCCCCCCCTACGCAATTCCGGCTTGTTCGACCACGGCGATAAGGCTTTGCCAGTACCGATTCAGACGGGACCGCACCGCAATGGATGAACTGGAATCAATCCCGGCCTTAAAGCTCATCCGTTTAGCAAAAAGCTCCTCCAAATCTTTGCCGATTGTGGCCTTGTTGCCTTGTGGAAGCGTGATGATCGCTTGAAATTGACTGAAAAAATCCTGATAAATCTGGAATTGCTCAAAACCTTTGCCGTCTCTCTGTATCTCTCCAAAGTACGGATTTAACCACACCACAATGGGAGTATCCGGGAAGCCTTCCGCCAGTACCTTCAAACCGGAAAGCGTATCGCCAAGAGCCTGTCCGCCAGTGATCACCGTATGAAAAAAGACTTGGTGCCCTTGTTCCCGGAGAAGGGAGAGCAAGGCGTTTTCTTTGATATAGGCTCCAAGGGCGACAAATGAGGACGCGCCATTGTCCACAATGGCGTGCATCTGTTCCGGCAGATAAAATAGCTCGTCAAGAAGCTGATCGAAGGCTCTAGCGTCTATGTTGTCATTTTTCAGAATATCGAGGCTGGTGACGCCGAACTCTGCATAGCTGGACAGCGTGGCGTTAACCGGATCAGTGTCAAATGCCGCGACATCTTTGCCGAGTGCGGTCAGGGTTTGATACAGGATCACGGCGACGACAGACTTTCCAACGCCGCCTTTACCCTGTTGGATAAAATGGATTGTGCCCATAAGATTTACTCCTTCTTAAAAAACAGAGTTGAGATCAACGGACTTTGGGTCCTTAAATGTCTCTCCGTCCACCTTGGCGACTTTTGGAACGTTTGACCGGGAAAGGCCAGACTGAGGCGTGCTCAAATTGCCGGGCCTAGTGAGCGCTTGCGAGGAAGCCGGATACAGACTGGCTACATGCAGGGCATTACTGGCGGATTTGGCGATCAGCTTGCAGAACGTCACATAGGCCATAGAAATGCGTCCCTCTTCCACAAGTCGCGCATGGACCATTTTTTTGTCGAAACCTTGAGCAAGAAAGCGCTCGATTTCATCCATGCAGGCAATGAACTCAACCCGCGCAGCGTTGCGTCGAAGTCGATCCGTTTCAGTGCTCATACGTGCCCCGTTCGGAATTTTTTGCCATATCTTCTTCAATTTCTTCAGACTTTCGGCGTAGGAAAAGCTCTATGCGCGGATTCAGCGCTTTACCCTCTTCGATTGTTTTTCGGATATTCCTATATTGCCGTTCCGTGTAGCTTAGAGCGTATGCTGCCGCTGTGTGCGTCCCATAATGAGATAACAACTTGGAAATAACGTCTTTCATAGTTCCACCTTGCGGGAATTTTTTGCCGGTAGACACTTGCTCTTTTATCAAGATTTTCCTAATAGACAAGGAAAGATTTTCCGGTATGATGAAATTTCCTGAAAGAATTTCACCCCCCGGAGCAAAATCATGGAAGAAGTAATGGATTTTTCTAGACGTTTTGAACGGGCTTTTGTTGAACTGGTGGGTCGCCGCCTGGAAAAACAAGGCTGGAAGAAAGGCGAGTTTGCCGCCAAAGTTTGGCCGGACGTGGATCAGCGTTCCGCCGCTGTTCTTTGGTCTTCCGTATGCAAGGCGGGAAAAAATGGTAGACCGCGTAACGTCTCGATTGCCGAGGCGTTACGCATTGCCGATGTGTTGGGGGAAGATGTAGGCTATCTTTTCGCTATCGCTAGGGAAAGCGTCAAAGAGGAGCAGGAAACGCCGCAAAAATGAAGCCCCATCGGAATGGGGCGGGAGGATATATGGAACGGGGTGAAGCTGTGGCTGTTTTGGAGCGGGACTTTGAGGGAAAAGCACGGGAACTTGCGAGCATCATGTTCACTATTTGTGAACAACAACGGTCAGATAACGTGCCTACACAGATAGATAAAGCCCTCATGGCGACGGCCTTGACGTTGCAGGAGTCTTTAAGGGCATTTATCGAAGTGAGTCGAATAAATCAGGAAAATCCGAATAATATATCAAGATTACCCGAATGAAAAAGATAGGCATTAGAATCAGGATATTCTTAATATATGTGACGCTGTTCAATAGCGGAATGGGGAATAGAACTGGCGTCCTGAATGCGTCCAAAGTGATAGCGAGTAAAGACAGCAGCAAACAAATTTAGCAAGCTATTACGATGGGGGTAAAATTGGGGGTAAAACTTGGAACAAACATGGAATAAAATAAAAATAAACAGAGTATTATAAATATATTTCTAGTGCCCCCGCCCCACCATTCAAAAAATTTGTTGCCCAACGTGGTCCAATGAAGGCCGGAATCTCTCCAACACGAAGAGGTTCCGGCCTTTCTTGTATCTTTTGGCGTTAAAAACATCCCATTATCATCAAAAACGAAGAAGGGAAGAACGAAGACGACCGCCAAGCCTCTCCTCCCTCCCGAACTCTCGTATTCGGTATTCCACGACTGCCCTTTTTGCTGGATGCCCGACCAGAGATTGATTCAGCCCCTAAGAAGACAAGCCCTCTTGCCGCCAAAATAACGGACAGGGATTCGATAAAATCAAAAATCTTTGAAAGAGGAGGGATGGGGGTCTGGGGGAAGGGAGGGGAAAACTTTCTATAAAAAGTTTTCCCCTCCCTTCCCCCGGTTGCCTCATACTCTCAAAATTACAGGGTCAATCCGCGATCCATGCGGGCGAGCGTCTCATCCTTGCCGATGGCGAGCATGAACTCGGGCAAGCCGGGACCGCCAATCACACCGGTGATCGCCACGCGCACAGGCTGCGCGACCATCTTGAACTTCACGCCGAGGCTTTCCACGTACGAATGGATCACGTGCTCGATGCTTTCCTTGTCAAAAGAAGGAAGCGCCGCAAGCTGATCACGGATGACCTTCACGTGCTCCTTGCCTTCGTCCGTCAGCCACTTGGCAACGCCCGCTTCGTCATAAGGCAGATCGGCGGACTTGTAGAGCAGCTGGGCAATGCCGTCGGCAAGCTCGATAAGGTTCTTTGCCCGTTCGCGGTACAGGGGAACCAGCGGTTCAATGGAAGCTTCCGTCGCACCCGTGAATCCTTTCTGATGAATGAAAGGCAGGACCAGACGGGCCAGGTCGTCAAGCGGCGTCTCCCGCAGGTAATGGGCGTTGAACCACAGGAGCTTGTCGGGATCGAAAGCGGAAGCGGAACTGTTCAGGTTCTTTCCATCAAAAAGATCAATGAGTTCCTGCATGGAGAACAGTTCCTGATCCCCGTGCGACCAGCCGAGGCGGACGAGGCAGTTGACCAGCGCGTGCGGCAGGAGGCCGTCATTCTGGTACTCCACCACGGAACGCGCGCCGTGACGCTTGGAAAGCTTCTGGCGGTCCTTGCCGAGGATCATGGGCACGTGACCGAACACGGGCAGTTCCCACCCGAGCGCCTGATAGATGAGGATCTGCTTCGGCGTGTTGGAAACGTGGTCGTCGCCGCGAATGACGTGGGTAATCCCCATGTCGTGGTCGTCCACCACCACCGCCATATTGTAGGTGGGCATGCCATCACTACGGCGCAGGATCATGTCGTCGAGCTCGGAAACGTCCGTGGCGATATGCCCTTTCACCATGTCGTCGAACACCACACGGCCTTCGGTGGGAATCTTCAGGCGCACGACGCGGCCGGGCCCGGCATCGAGGCCGCGCTCGCGGCAACGGCCGTCGTAGCGGGGCTTTTCACCTTTGGCGCGGGCGGCTTCACGCATGGCTTCCACTTCTTCGGGCGTGCAGGAGCACCAATAGGCATGACCGCTCTCAATCATCTTGTCGATGACTTCATTATAGCGGTCCGTGCGCTGCGTCTGATAGGTCAGCTCGCCATCCCAATCCAGCCCAAGCCAGCGCATGGAGGCCAGAATCGCGTCCGTGTACTCCTGTTTCGAGCGCTCGGTGTCCGTGTCCTCGATACGCAGACGGAATTCACCGCCGTAGTGACGCGCAAGAAGCCAACAGAACAAAGCGGTGCGGGCGCCGCCGATATGCAGATGCCCGGTCGGGCTCGGCGCGAACCGGGTGATAATCTTAGACATGAAAGACTCCTGAAAAAATCAGCGTTGAGGTTTTTGTTCCGGCTGCCAAAGCAGTTCAACGGCCCCCGTCTTGGCGTCCTTACGTGGAGACGCGGGACGACGGCAGGCGACAAGCGCCCCGGAGGGGATGTCCCCGGCTGCGGGGATAATGGCGAACCCGTCTTCCGTACAGGCATAGCGGGCATTTCCCATGCCGGGGACGGGGAAGGACTCGGACAGGATACGGGCAACGACCCCGTTGGGGTCCATCGCCGGAAAAAGAGCTGTTTTGGCGATGGGAGCGGCCTCCGATTCAGGCCGAAGCTGCATGAACGACAAGCTCAGCGAATCCTTGGGCAGCTTGGCGTAACGGGCCAGATCCGCCAGCCATGCCGGGGCCACAGCAAGCTGCGACGCGTGGCACCAGCGACGCTCGCGCGTCTCCAACAGCGGACACGGACCAAGATGCGGACAAGGAGCCACAGGCGTCAGCCCCTCCTCCAGCGCCGTTTCCCGGAGCTTCGCGGTAAGCGTGCCGCCGAGCCGCGTACCGGGCTCAACGAACAGCGCCGTGCCTTCAGGATGCAGCGTCCGCCCCACGGCGACGGCGAGATCCGCCATGCGTTCATCGACGCTGACGCCCGGCTTGTCCTTCAATTCGTTGAGCACATTGCCCGCCATGAGCAGATACGGGGAGCGCAACTCGCGGAATGACTGCATCAGCGGCGAACGCACCAGACGGATCGTCCAGTTCAGCGGTTCACCGGAGAGTTTCGCCATGTGTTCCAGTATGGAGCGCCCCATTTCCATGGGACGGGGAACCGTATCCACGCAGACCAGCGTCAGCGGCACAGCCCGCCAGTCGGGACGGGACAGCCACAAAGCAATAGGCAGGGTCAGCGGCCCGCTTCCGAGGTCGGCGATGGTCACCGGCGTTTCGGCGTCGCAAACGGGGACGGGCAAATCCAAACCCGGCAAGAGGCCGGTCAGCCGCACAAGATTCCACGGCAAAAAATAACGCAGATATGCCGACACATACCGGGGCGCGCTCCAGTAGGAACGCCCGAGCCCACCGCGCTCATAGGTGAGCATGGCGGACAGGTCACGGATGGCCTCCGGCAAATCGGCGCGGTGGTTGCGGGACAGCGGCATCACCGCATCCAGCGCCTTGGGGAGCTGCGCCAGCGCGTTGCGGCAAAAAGCGTCCAGCGGAGAAAACAACGGGCGGCACATCGGATGCCCTGCCGCGTGCTTGACCGGCGCGGGCATGGGCCTTACCGGGCCGTCGGCACGCGGCGCATCAGGCTTGCGGAAGCCCGCACGCGGCCCACCGGGGCGGCGTTCTCCGGGACCGTTCTTCGGATTGTTTCCGGAACGCCCCTGCCCTGCATGGCTGTTCCGGGCGGGACGTTCCTGATCGGCGCGGCTGTCCTGCCGGGGTGCGGGGCGCTTTTCCGCCGGGCCACGGGACGGGGAACGCGGGGCCCCCTTTTCGGAAGTCCCCGCGTTGTTTCTACGTTTAGGGGAGGATGACTGGCTCACGATGCCGCACGCGCCTCAAGAGCGGCCACGGCCGGCAGGGTTTTGCCTTCCAGCACTTCGAGGAACGCGCCGCCCGCCGTGGAAATATAATCCACCTGACTGGCGTAGCCGTACTTCTCGAGGGCCGCGATACTGTCACCGCCTCCGGTAACCGTATAGGCGGACGTTTCCGCAACGGCCTTGGCGATGGCTTCCGTTCCCTTGCCGAACTGGTCGATTTCAAACGCGCCCACAGGACCGTTCCAAACCACGGTGCCCGCCTCGGCGATGATCTGGGCGTACATTGCGGCGGTGGCGGGGCCGATATCGAGGATCATGTCGTCAGGGCGCACTTCCTCGACCTTGAGCACGGTCGCCGGAGCGTGTTCTTCCAGCGCCGGGCCGACAACGACGTCGACGGGCAGCGGGATGGCCGCGCCGCGCCCTTTGGCCTCTTCCATGATCTTGGCGGCGGACTCCACCAGATCCGGCTCATACAGGGACTTGCCCACTTCGTATCCGGCGGCCTTCAGGAAGGTATTGGCGATGCCGCCGCCCACGATAAGCTTGTCCACGCGCTTGGAAAGATTGTTCAGGACTTCAAGTTTGGTCGAAACCTTGGAGCCGCCGATGATGGCGAGCAGCGGATGCTTGGGCGCATGGAGGATACGGGTTACGGCTTCGAGTTCGGCGGCCATGAGCAGGCCCACGCAGGCGACCTTGGCGAAACGGATGGCCCCTTCGGTGGAAGCCTGCGCGCGGTGCGCCGTGGCGAACGCATCCATGACGTACACGTCGCCGAGCGCGGCCAGCTTGCGGGCCACTTCCTCATTATTCTTCTTTTCGCCCTTGTTGAAGCGCACGTTCTCGCACAGGACGCATTCGCCGGGCTTTACGCTGACGCCGTCCAGATAGTCCTTCTCAAGCCTGACCGGAACGCCGAGCAGTTCCTCAAGGCGTTTGGCCACGGGAGCCAGCGAAGCTTCTTCGGAGTAAACGCCTTCTTCGGGACGGCCAAGGTGCGAGAGCACGATGATGCCGGCGCCTTTATCCAGCGCGAACCTCAAGGACGGAATGGCCGCCCGGATGCGCTTGTCGCTGGTGATTTTCCCTTCCTTGACCGGGACATTGAGGTCTTCACGAAAAACAACGGTCTTCCCTTGCAGATCAAGGTCGGACATGAGACGTACGTTCATTGTTCTCCTCCTAAAAAAGAGGTTGCGCTACAGGGTATCGAATACGGAGGCAATGCCACAAAACGCGGCTTCTTGCAAACGGACGGCGCTTATCCGAAAACCATATGCCGCATGTACAGGGCCGTAAAATCTGGACGGGCCGCCAGATCCACAAGCGTACACCCGGAACTCCAGCGGACCAGCCTCTCCCGCAGTTCCGGGCGCGTCAGCAGAAGCGCCGCCCCGCGCAGGGAGGTGTTGCCCTCCGCCACAGTGCGCGCCTGCAGGCCCTGCGACAGAAAGCCCAGCCGCTCCAGTGCGGTTTCCGGCATGTGTTCCCCGAGCGCACCGCCGAGGCAAACCCGCGCGAGCGCCCTGCTCTCCAGCCCGGACGCCGCCAGCAGGCGTTCCAAAGCCAGCGAAAACGCGGCCTTGACCTTGAGGATTTCCTCCACGTCGGCCCCGGCAAGCTCCATGCCGCCGGGCAACGGCAGGCTCCAGCCAGCGGCCCCGCGTTCGACGGTCCCGAGCAGGCGGGCGGCCAGAGGTGAAACAGAAGCCGACGCAAGGCGACCCGTGGCGTCGAGGAAACCTGTCCGCAACAGCGCATCCAGCAGCGACAAATAGCCCGTGCCGCAAATCCGTTTCGGTTCCGTGTTGCCGATGACCACGGGAGACAGGCCGAACGGACCGAGCCGGAATCCCGAGACGCTGCCCGTATCCGCCACCCCGCCGTAGCGGAGCCCGATGCCTTCGAGCGACGGGCCGAGCGGAACGCTGGCAATGAAGGAGCGTTCCTTATCCAGAGCGAGCACGAATTCGCCGTTCGTCCCCATGTCCGCAAGCAGAAAAGGAAATTCCGGCGGTTCCCCGTACAGGAGGGCCGCCATGCCCGCGCTGATGTCCCCGCCCACGAACGGGGCGGGCTGCGGGGGAATCCACGCCGGAGGCAGACCGGGCAGCTCCGCCGTGCGGCCTCCCGGCTCCGTCAGCCGGTACGGGGCGGCACACAATCCGGCCACATCTTCATTCAACAGGATGGAGGTCATGGCGGTATTCCCCGCGATGCACAGTTCCGCCACCGGGACGCCCACGTCCGAGACAACGCGTTGCAGGAAGCGGAGCACGAGATGCCCCAGCCGTTCCCGGCCCTCCTGATTCCGGGCGGCGGCAAGGCGCGACACCACATCGCTCCCCGCGCCCATCTGCGGATTGAGGGCCTGCCCGGACGCAGCCTCATGCCCCGTGCCGTCGAGGAGCCGCCAATGGATGGATGTCGTCCCCAGATCCACGGCCAGCCGGAACGGGCCCGCATCCGGCCTTATGTCCATCCGTTTCCGTTTTTCGGACGGCGGAGGAGGCAACTCAACAACCATACCCGCAACGGCGGCATGGCGGCAGGCCAGCCGCCAGCCGCCGCGCACGGCCTCCGCGCCGAGGATGGCGCTATCCGCGTCACACGGCTCGGGCGTCCCTTCAAGAAACCGTACCCGGCACGCCCCGCAGCGCCCGAGCCCCGAACACAGCGCGGGAGGGGACAGTTCGCCGGACAGCCAGATCGTCTGGGCAAGCGTCTGCCCCGCTTCCACAGGAAGGATGTGGTTGAGGCCGGATGAATCCACGACACGCACGCCTTGAGCCGCGTGGACGGCATCCACGACTACGGCGGCATCCGAATCCACGGCATGTATGCCGCCAGCCGCCCCGGGCTTCCGTCCGCTCACATCCAAAGGCGCACCCGCCATGCCCGCGCCATCAGCCATCGGCATTCTCCCGTTTGCGCTTCGCCATATGCATGGCGAGGGCCTGACAACGCATCGCCCGGAGCCGCCTTCCGGACTCCTTGCCCCTGTCCCGCCACTCCGGAGGCAGTGAAATCCTGAGCAGCACAGCAAGATCGTCATTGACGACAGGACGCAGCGAACGCCCGCTGTCGGCTTCGGCCAGTTTCCAGAACGGCCCGTCCAGCTCGGCATTGTGGACCTGCATCAGCAGATCGCAACGGGTTCCTGCCCGCAGCATTTCATAGATACCGGCTTTCATGTGCAGCTGCGACGACAGCACGCCCGCCGCGCCGTAACGCGCGGGCAAGGCGAGGCGCTTGGCGACATGCTCGGCGGGTTCGGCCCCGCGCAGCTCGTGCCCGTAGTGGTGCGGCAGCAAGGCCGGGTCCGTGCCGATCTTGCCGAGATCATGGCACAGGGCCATCCAGACGCACAGGGGATCGCCCGCCACCGCATCCATCACGTCCATCAGATGTGCCATCACCGAACCTGAATGGTACGCCACGGGGCCCGCCGGAATATCCATCGAAGTTTCCAGCTCCCGGAACCACGGGGAAAGGCAGTTCCCTTCCGCCAGCACGGACAGCCAGCGCGACGGCTTCGGCGAGGCCAGCGCCTTCATGAGTTCGCGCCCCACGCGTTCGGCGGGAATGCGCCCAAGCAAGCTCTCCCCCGCCACGGCGCGCATCTGCGCCACCGCCTCGGGATGAACCGTGAACGACGGCAATTCGCAAGCCATGCGGGCCAGCCGGAACACCCGCACGGGCTCATCCCGGAAACTCGTCGGCGAAGCGGGCCGCAGGATGCCTTCCCGCAGATCCGAAAGCGCATCGGGATGCCCGAGAAGGTTGCCGTCCCGATCCTCGGCCAGCGCGTTGATGGTCAGATCGCGGCGGCGCATGTCCTCTTCCAGCGTCCCCTCAAGCGGCATAAATTCCTGACCGCGCAACAAAAAGACCGAAACGCTCTTCCCGACCTTGCGGGCCTCGGGATTCCGCTGTAGAAACGTGGCTTCGTCCGCGTCAAACGCGAAATCATATTCCCGAGGCGTCCGCCCCAACAGGCGGTCCCGAACGGCCCCACCCACCAGATAGACCGGTATCCGGCCCGTTTCCGGCCAATTTTCGATTGCCATGACACACGACTCCACTTTTCGTCTCAACGGCACGGTGCGGCTTCTGCACGAAGGCGTCCACTCCGAACGCCCTCCGCACGACCGCCTCGCCGATCCGTTTCCGGCTGATCACGCGGCCGGCTCCGCCCTCTGGAACGGGCTTCCCGAAGCGGCGTTCACTATGCCGGGCACAAGCACGGCCTGCCCGTATCTCGAACAATTCTTCACTGCGCCGGTTTCCCAGACGGGAAACACTCCCGAAACGGCCAGCGTACCGGCGCCAGTGTATCTGTGCGGCTCCGCCACTTCAAGTATGGATGTCGCCCGGGCCCTCGCCGCGCACGGGCAGCTTCCCGTCTGGGGGAGCGTGCTCGCCCTGAGCCAGCGCAGCGGCCGGGGGCAGCTCGGGCGCAACTGGGTTTCGCCAGAAGGCAACGTCTACGCGGCGCTCCGCCTGCCCCAGAGCCACCCGTTCACGGGCACGGCCGCGGCCCCCGCCGTGGGCGGGCTCATCGCCGAAGCGCTGACCCACATGGGGTTCGACGTTCATATGAAATGGCCCAACGACTTGCTGCGGCGCGAGGAACAGGAGGAAGGCCCCGGCTGGTGCAAGGTCGGCGGCATTCTTCTGGAGGAACGCCCCCTGCCCCCGCATAGGGAAACGCCCGCCGAAAACCTGCTTGTCGCCGGGATCGGCCTGAACCTCGTATCCTCCCCCCCGGCCGCCCTCATGCGGGCGCAGCGCGCCGTTCCGGCGGGGCTCCTCTCTTCTGCAACAAAATCCAATGTCTCGCCGCTTTCCGTTGCGGGACTGTGGATGCGACTTGTGAGCCGTATCTTTTTCTGTTATGTCGAAGAGATTGACGCCAAGGGGAAAAACGCGTGGCGTTCACTTGCTGAACGCCACCTCGCCTTCCTCGGGCAAACGGTCCTTCTGACGGACGGCCCCGACGAACAGGAACGCCACACAGGCATTCTTGAAGGGCTGGACGATTTCGGCGGGTTGCGCCTGCGAAATCGTAAGGGAACAAACAGTTTCCTTTCCGGGAGCCTTCGGTTGGACCGCCCTCCCATGCAGCCGTGACGCGAAGCGCCATGCGCGGCGCCGGGAACGGCCTTCCGCAGCGGTGCGGAGGCGGATCACAGGTGTCCCCGATGCCGTTTCGGGGTGCGTCCTGAACAAGACCGGCTTTTGCCGGGTCTAAACATTTCTTTATTGAAAAGGTTGAAAGCATGGCCGCCAAGACGTTTGAACAGGTACTGGACGAAGTTCGGGGCAAGCCCATACTCGTAGCCAACCGGGGCATTCCGGCACGTCGAATCTGCCGGGCCATCCGTGAACGCTTCGCCGCAGTGCCCGTAATGACCGCCACCGACATCGACAAGGCCGCGCCGGCCGCTTCGTCCGCGCAGGAACTGCTCCTGCTCGGTTCCGATCCTCGCGCGTACCTTGATCTCGATCTCATCATCGCCAAGGCGAAGCAGCGCGGTATCATCGCCATCCATCCCGGCTGGGGCTTCGCGTCGGAAGACGAGCGGTTCCCCCAGAAATGCGAAGAGGCGGGCATCACCTTCATCGGCTCCAAAGCCGACTCCATGAACCTGCTCGGCAACAAGGTGCAGGTCCGCAAGATCGCCAAGCGGCTCGGCATCCCCGTGGTGCCCGGCTCGGAAGGCGCGGTCGACGTGCCCGCCGCACGCAAGGTCGTCGACGAAATCACCCTCCCCATCATGCTGAAGGCTGAGGGCGGCGGAGGCGGGCGCGGCATTTTCCTTGTTCGTGAAAAAAGCGAACTGGAAGATGCCTTTTTTAAGGCCTCCGCCATGGCGCAGGCGTCCTTCGGCAACCCCCGCCTGTATGTGGAAAAGTACCTCGAACAGGTCCGCCACATCGAAATCCAGGTCATCGCCGACCAGCACGGCAACGTGTTCGCCTTTGACGAACGCGACTGCTCCGTGCAGCGCAACCACCAGAAGCTCGTGGAAATCACCCCGTCCCCGTGGGCGGGCATCACGCCCGAGCTGCGCGAACGCCTGAAGGAATACTCCCGTATGCTGGTCCGCGAGGTGGGTTATTACTCCCTCGCCACGGTGGAGTTCCTCGTCACCCCGCAGGGTGAACCCTACCTCATCGAAGTGAACACCCGCCTTCAGGTGGAACACGGCATCACCGAAAGCCGTTACGGCGTCGACCTCGTCGAAGAGCAGATCGCCGTGGCCTTCGGCGCGAAGCTGCGCCTGACCGAAGAAAACACCAAGCCGTCCCACTTCGCCATGCAGGTCCGCATCAACTGCGAAGACCCGCAGAACAACTTCGCCCCGAACTCCGGCCTGATTACCCGCTACGTGTCGCCCGGCGGCCCCGGCGTGCGCATCGACTCCAACCTTTCCGCCGGGTACGAGTTCCCCCCGAACTACGACTCCGCCGGTTCGCTTCTCATCGCCTATGGCCGCGACTGGCAGAAAGTGCTCGGCATCATGGACCGCGCCCTGACCGAATACATGGTCGGCGGCGTGAAGACCACGATCCCCTTCTATCGTCAGGTCCTCAAGCACCCGGCCTTCCGGGCGGGCATGTTCGACACGGGCTTCATCCCGTCCGCGCCCGAGCTCATGATATACGCCGACCTCGCGCCGGAAAGCGAACGCCTCGCCAAGCTCATCGCGGAAATCTCGGCCAAGGGCTACAACCCCTTCGTCCAGCTCGGCGAATACCGTTCCCACACCACGCCCCGCCTGCCGCGTCAGGATGTGGTGCTCCCTGCCATCCCCTCCAAAGTACGCAAAGAGCCCTCTCCCTATCCGCACGGCGACCGCGTGGCCCTGCTCGATTACGTCCGCGACAGCGGCCGCGTCCACTTCACGGACACGACCACCCGCGACAGCACCCAATCCAACAGCGGCAACCGCTTCCGCCTCGCCGAAGACCGCCTCGTGGGGCCCTACCTGGACAACTGCGGCTTTTTCTCCCTTGAGAACGGCGGCGGCGCGCACTTCCACGTCGCCATGATGGCGAACATGACCTACCCCTTCACCGAGGCGAAGGAGTGGAACAAGTTCGCCCCGAAGACCCTCAAGCAGATCCTGATCCGCTCGACCAACGTGCTCGGCTACAGCCCGCAGCCCAAGAACCTCATGCGCCTGACCGGCGAAATGATCTGCGACAACTTCCAGATCATCCGCTGCTTCGACTTCCTGAACCACATCGACAACATGCGTCCCTTCGCCGAAGTCGCGTTGAGCCGCAGAGACGTGGTCTTCGAACCCGCCATTTCCATGTCTTGGGCCAACGGCTTTGACGTTGCTCACTACCTCGGCGTGGCCGAGAACGTCCTTTCCGTGTGCGGCGATGTGGCCGGCATGAGCGAAAAGGAAGTCTCCCGCCATATCATCCTTGGCCTCAAGGACATGGCCGGCGTATGCCCGCCCCGCTTCATGACCGAAGTGGTCACGGCGCTGCGCAAACGGTGGCCCGAGCTGGTGCTGCACTACCACCGCCATATGACGGACGGCCTTTTCGTTCCCTCCGTGGGCGCGGCTGCCAAGGCTGGCGTCCAGATCGTGGATACGAACCTCGGCGCATGCGTCCGCAGCTACGGCCAGGGCGATACCCTCGCCACCGCTGCCTATATGGAAGGCGAACTCGGCCTCAAGACCGCCATGAACAAGGATATGGTCCGCGACGCCAACTTCGTGCTCAAGCAGGTCATCCCCTACTACGACCGCTATTGCGCTCCGTACTTCCAGGGCATCGACAACGACGTGACCGAGCACGCCATGCCCGGCGGCGCGACCTCCTCGTCGCAGGAAGGCGCGCTCAAGCAGGGCTACATCCACCTGCTGCCCTACATGCTCAAGTTCCTTGCCGGGACCCGCAAGCTCGTCCGTTACCACGACGTGACCCCCGGTTCCCAGATCACATGGAACACCGCGTTCCTCGCCGTGACCGGCGCGTACAAGCGCGGCGGCGAAGAAGAGGTCAAATACCTGCTCGGCGTGCTTGATCGCGTCAACGACGTGCCTGACGAAGCCGAACTCAGCGAAGGCACCCGCGCGGCCCGCCTCGCCCTCTATCAGGATTGCAACGACGCGTTCCGCAACCTCCTTTTGGGCAAATTCGGCAAGCTGCCTCTGGGCTTCCCGCCGGATTGGGTGTATGAGAGCGCGTTCGGCAACGCATGGAAGCAGGCCATTGCCGACCGGACCACGCATTCGCCGCTGGAAAAGCTCACCGACATGGACATTGAGGCTGAGCGCAAGGCGTTCCGCGACATCATCAAGCGCGAACCCACGGAAGAAGAAATGGTCATGTACCTGAACCATCCCGGCGACGCCGTGAAGACGGTTCAGTTCCGTGCCAAATACGGCGATCCCAACCGGCTGCCGCTGCCCGTCTGGTTTGAAGGCTGCTCCGTCGGCGAGGAAATCAACTTTGTGGATACGTCCGGCAAGCCGCACCAGTTCCTGCTGGTGAGCATGTCCCCGGCCAACGACGCGGGCGAATCCATGGTCCGCTTCGTGCTTGACTCGGAAATCTTCAGCCAGCTCGTCAAGGTCGCCCCGCCCAAGAACGGCGGTGCCGGGGGCGCGGTGATGGCCGATCCTGCGGACAAGTATCAGGTCGGCGCGCCGAGCAACGGCGACCTCTGGGTGATGTACGTCCATCCCGGCGACATCGTCGAGGAGGGCGAAGAACTGTTCAACGTGTCCATCATGAAGCAGGAAAAAGCCGTTCTGGCTCCTGTGGCCGGCATCGTCAAGCGTGTGCTCAAGACCGCCGACTACAAGGAAACCAGGAAGATGGAAACCGTCCGCGAAGGCGAGCTCATCGTGGAGCTCGGGCCGGTTCCGCGCATCTGCACCAACGAGGCGTGCAGTCGTCCGTTGCCCATGAATGACATCGAGTTCTGTCCCTACTGCGGGGAACGGCTCAGCCGGATCTAAGGGACATCAACCGATACGAAGAGAGAGCCTGGGAGGCAATCCTCATGACGAAAACTCCTTCCGCAACCAAAAACCGACAAGACGAGGTTCCGGTGGAAGATCTTCTCAAGCGCTTGGTCCTGACCGGCGCGGACATCGTGCGGATCGGCGAGGACGCCGAGCTGCTGGTGGGTGGCAAAAACTACAACACGGCACTGATCAGCCGGGTTGAAGGCGTTCGCATTCCTCAGTTCCGCGCCATTTCGTCCGTGGCGTTCCACATCGTGCTCGACGAATGCAAGGTGTGCGCGGCGCTGATCCGTTCCATGGTCGACGAAGCCTATAACCGCATCGATTGGGCTTCCCCCGAAGTCACCAAGGATCACGAGTTCCTGCCGAAATTCGTGCGTTCCGTCGCAGCCGAGATCCGCAAGGCTTCCGAAGCCGATCCGGAACTGCCGCATATCCGCCTGCGCACGTTCGTCAACAACGTGGTCGACGGCTTCGCCTCCTCGCAGGAAGGCATCGACCAGCTCCGCAAGCGTTCCGTCATGGTGCAGGCCGCCATCCTGTCCTGCCCCTTGCCCGAACGCGTCGACAAGGCCGTCCGTTCCGCCTACCGCGACATCTGCGCCGAAGCGCAGGAAAGCGACGTGCCCGTGGCCGTGCGTTCCTCCGCCGCCGGTGAGGACTCCCGCAAGAAAGCTTTCGCGGGCCTTCAGGACACCTTCCTGAACATGGTCGGCGACGACGCAGTGGCCACCGCGTACCTGTGGGACTGCGCCTCGGCCTATAACCTGCGCTCCATGATTTACCGCCGGGAAGCCATCCTCGATGCTCTGACCCAGTCCGAAACCACGGGCCAGGAAGAGCTTGCCGCGCAGGCGAAGAAGGAATGGTCCATCGAAAACACGTCCCTTTCCGTGTGCATCATGCGCATGATCAATCCGGTGGTGTCCGGTACGGCGTTCAGCGCCGACACCGCCACGGGTTGCCGCGGGACCGTCCGCAAGGACCTCGTGAGCATCGACACCAGCTACGGCCTCGGTGAAGCCGTGGTGGGCGGCCGCGTGACGCCCGACAAGCTGTATGTCTACCAGAAGGACGACGGCAGCGAAGTCGTGATCCGCTTCATGGGCAGCAAAACCATGAAGATCGTCTATGACGAAAACGGCGGCACCAAGGAAGTGCCCGTTCCGGAACGCGAGTGTATGCTCTGGGCCCTGACCCCCACGCAGGCCGAGCAGGTCGCCAAGGGCGTGCGCGCCGTGAGCAAGGCCTACGACGGCATGATCATGGACACCGAGTTCTGCATCGACTCCAAGGGGATGCTGTGGTTCGTGCAGGCGCGCCCCGAAACACGCTGGAATGAAGAACTGGCCCTGCATCCCCACACCATCTTCATGCGCCGCCGCGAAGTGGAGCCCAAGGCCGCCGCTGCCGCCGAGATATTGCTGACCGGTAACGGGGCCTCCCGTGGCGCCGGACAGGGTAAGGTCCGCTTCCTCCGCTCCGCGCTGGAACTGAACCGCGTGGGTAAGGGCGAAATCCTCGCCGCCGAACGTACCGACCCCGATATGGTTCCCGGTATGCGCGTGGCCTCCGCCATCCTCGCCGACGTGGGCGGCGACACCAGCCACGCGGCCATCACCTCCCGCGAACTCGGCATCGCCGCGGTCATCGGCATCCAGAACCCCACGGCCCTTCAGGCTCTGGACGGTCTGGACGTCACCGTCGACGGCACCCGTGGGCGCGTGTACCGCGGCCTGCTCCCGCTGCATGAAGTCGGCGGCGAAATGGACGTGGAAGCCCTGCCCCAGACGAAAACCCGAGTCGGCCTCGTGCTCGCGGACATCGGGCAGGCCCTGTTCCTGTCCCGCCTCCGCAACGTGCCGGACTTTGAAGTGGGCCTGCTGCGCGCCGAATTCATGCTCGGCAACGTGGGCGTGCACCCCGCCGCGCTGGAAGCCTTCGACAACGGCGAACTGGAACGCCTCGTCCAGAAGAAGATCGGCGAACTGGACTCCAAGTTGCGCAAGACCATCCGCGAACAGCTTGACGCTGGCCTCGTGTCGTTGGATCTCCGCCTCCGCGAACACGTCGGCAACATCACCGGCTTCGCGGAAGAACTGGAAAAGCTCGGCAAAAAGGACGACCTCCGCAATCCCGACGAAATCATGGCCGTGTATCGGCGTATGCGCGAAGTTGAAAAGCTGCTGGACGAATACACCGAACGTGCCGCGCGCTTCTACAGCACGCTGGAGACGTCCGCGGATCTGGCCGAACACGTCCGCATCATCATGGGCTACGAGTCCGAACTGCTGGCCCTGTCCGGCGATTCCCCCGAAGTGAAGGCGCGCCGCGCCGCCATCGAAAAGGAAATCGGCGATCAGGTCAGCTACGCCGCGCTCAATCCGGCGGTGCAGGAAACCCTGCGCCAGATCGCCGCGCTGCGTGAAGACGTGGGCGCCCGCTGCGGCCTCGCCAAGGAAATCGCCGCCCTGCGTTCCATCCCCGGCGAAATCGGCACGCTCATCCGCGCCCGCGGCCACAAGAACGGCCACGACCACTACGTGCAGACTCTGTCTCAGGGATTGGCCCTGTTTGCGATGGCCTTCTACGGCAAGCCCATCGTGTACCGTACCACCGACTTCAAGACCAACGAGTACCGCAACCTGCTCGGCGGCAACCTCTTCGAAGATCACGAAGACAACCCGATGCTCGGCTATCGCGGCGTATCCCGCGATATCCACGACTGGGAAATCGAGTCCTTCAAGCTGGCCCGCTCGGCTTACGGCGCACACAACCTCCAGCTCATGCTGCCCTTCGTGCGCACGCTGGAACAGGCCCGCGCCATGCGCGGCTACCTCGACACCGTGCACAACCTGCGCAGCGGCGAGGACGGGCTCAAGATCATCCTCATGTCCGAGCTGCCTTCCAACGCCATTCTGGCGCGGCAGTTCATCCAGGAGTTCGACGGCTTCTCCATCGGCTCCAACGACATGACCCAGATGGTGCTGGCCACCGACCGCGACAACAGCTCGCTCTCGCACATCTACGACGAGGAAGACCCCGCCGTGGTCTGGGCGATTCTGGTGACCATCTTCTCCGGGCAGAAGTTCGGCAAAAAGGTCGGCTTCTGCGGTCAGGGCGTGGCGAACAGCGAAGTGCTGCGCGGCCTCGTGGCTATCAGCGGCATCACCTCCGCCTCCGTCGTGCCCGATACCTACTACCGCACGAAGCAGGACTTCGCGGCCGCCGAGGCCCTGAACATCTCGGCTTCCGGCCTTGGCAAGTGGCTTGGCGAACAGCACCAGGCCAAGCTGGTCAAGCTGCTTGAAGCCGCCGGAAAGGTCGATGTCGCCAAGCTCGCCTCCGATCCGGCCAAGATCCGCGCCTGGTACGATGCGGAAACCGCCCGTCTGCACGGCGAACTCCGTGACAGCCTCGGCGGAAGCCGCGAAAACACCGCCCGCAAGGCTCTTAAGGCCTTCCGCGCCACGTTCCACAAGCCGGTCATCTATGCCGCGTGGAACTGGAACGAGACCGTCGAGGACGCCCTGCATCAGGCCGGTTTCGCCACCTTTGAGGAACAGGCTGCGGCTCTGGCCGAACAACGCAAGAAGCTGGCGTAACGTGAATACACGCAGGGCGCTGCACTGCACCTGCTGAGGCTCTGCCTCAGACTCCGCCGGGCTGCCGCCCGGACCTGCCCGGGGGGAGAGCCTCCCCCCGGACCCCGGCAGTTTCGGAAAAACGACCGTCGGGGGATGTTCCTCAGACGGATCATCCCCCCGACGTTTTTTGTTGAAACGGTATTGTTAAAAGCAACAGCCAGTTATCTTATCCAGACAGGACATGACCTCTTCTCTGTATTCCCTCTCCGGCTGAAACGAACTCCTGTCGCGCAGCCTCCCCACCAGTCAACATTTTTGCGGGTGGGGGTCTGGGGGAGGGCGCTTTTTATAAAAAGCGCCCTCCCCCAGATTCCTCCCCAAAAGGATAGTATATGGAACTCCCCCGCAAACAGACTCGACAATTGAAGCTCGGCTCCGTCCGTATCGGCGGAGGTGCACCCATTGCCGTCCAGAGCATGGCGAATACCGACACGCGGGACGTGGAGGCCACCCTCGGCCAGATCAAACGCTTGCACGACGCGGGCTGCGAAATCGTGCGCGTCGCCGTACCCGACGAGACGGCAGCCAAGGCCCTGCGCGTCATTCATGACGCCAGCCCCATCCCGGTCATCGCGGACATTCATTTTGACTACCGTCTGGCCCTCATGGCACTGGAAGCGGGATTGGAAGGCTTACGCATCAACCCCGGCAACATCGGCGAACGCAAAAACGTGGAAATGGTGGTCGATGCCGCCAAAGCGCGGGGCGCGGTGATCCGCGTGGGCGTCAACAGTGGTTCGGTAGAAAAACGGCTGCTGGAGCAGTACGGAGGCCCCACCCCGCAAGCAATGGTTGAAAGCGCACTCGGGCATGTCCGCATCCTTGAGGAACACGGCTTTTACGATACGAAAATTTCCATCAAGTCGTCTTCGGTCCTCAATACCATTGAATGTTACCGGCTATTATCGCAACGCTGCGATTACCCGCTGCACCTTGGCGTCACCGAGGCGGGCGGCGTGCTGCGCGGAGCCATCAAATCCTCGGTCGGCATGGGGGTCCTCCTTAGCGAGGGTATCGGCGACACCCTGCGCGTCTCTTTGACGGCTGCCCCGGAAGAAGAGATGACCGTGGCGTGGGAACTGCTCCGCGCCCTGGGATTGCGCCAGCGCGGGCCGGAAATCATCTCCTGCCCCACCTGCGGGCGTACGGAAATAGATCTCATCGGCCTCGCTCAAGAAGTGGAGCGCCGCCTGCGCACGGAAAAGGCGCCCATCAAGGTCGCGGTCATGGGCTGTGTGGTGAACGGACCCGGCGAGGCGCGGGAAGCCGATCTCGGCATGGCCGGAGGCCGCGACAAGGGCATCATCTTCCGTAAAGGCGAAGTCATCCGCTCCGTGCGCGGGCAGGAAGCCCTGCTTGCCGCATTCATGGAAGAACTGGATAAACTGCTTGTCGAGCGACGAGACTTGTAGCTGTCCGGCGATAACAAAAGGGAGGTTGAAGCCTCCCTTTTGTTACTCTTTCCACCATCCGGAACCGAGGTCAGGAAACGCGTTTCCCTGTGTTGTACCGATCAGGCAATGCGCGCCGCTCGTCACTTGCCGCTTTTCTCGGCTCAGTGGCTTTGAAGAGGCTCTACCTTTTTCTCCACCGTACCAGACGCAAAATACGCTCGTCGGCATTCCCTGAGAGAATCGCGTAACTCGATACCGCGACAACGATGACCATGCCGTGCACGGCGCGAGTCCAGAATCCCGACAGGCCGGAACTGACGATGCCCGCCTCGATCATCCCGACGATGGCGATGCCGATTAACGTGCCGTACAGCCTCCCGGAGCCTCCGAATACGCTGGTCCCACCGATGAACACGGCGGCGAACACCAACAGCATGTACCCGTCTCCCTGTGTGGGCCACCACGACCCCATTTCCATGCATCCGATGGCCCCGGCAAAGCCCGCTATGCCGCCCATGAGCGTGTGTACGCCAAGACGGGCCGCCGGGACGTTGATGCCGAGCCGGGATGCGATGTCCGCCTGCTCGCCCGTAAACCGGATGGCGTCGCCGAGCGGGTGGCGGTTCAGGAGAAGCCAAAGGGCAAGCGCCATTACAATCAGCCAGAGCGATTGCATGGGCAGGAAGCCGCCAAGCCTCCCTGCCAGCACGCTATGCATGGGGCTTCCCCCCAGATCCGCCAGCCCGAGTGCGAGTCCCTGGCTCAGCAGCATGACAGCGCCGCGCCAGAAAAACTGCGTCCCGATGGTCGCTATGATGGACGGCACGCCGACATACGCGACCAGAAAGCCGTTGCAGAGACCGATCCCCAAGCCGATCAGGATGGCGACGATGACGCCGAGCCAGACCTGCCCCGTGTGTATCGCCGTGAGCGCAAAGCCGAATCCGGCTACCGCCAGCGTCGAGGGGAAACACAAATCCATCTCCCCCGCCGCGACCACCAACGTGAGCCCGAGCGCCAGAAAACCGTACAGGGGCAAGGTTGAAAGCAGGCTCTCGTACATGGGCCACGCCAGAAACGCCCGCGCGCCCGTCATCATGAACAGCGCAAGCAACGCCAAGAACAACCCCGTCAGCCACAGCTGGTTGCGTGTGCTTGCGGGCAACGCCCACCGGATGCGCCCGCCCATCACGCACCTCTCCCTTCGGCGAGGGACAGCAGCCGTTCCGTCAGATCCGCCGGGGACGTCCCCTCGCGCCGCACTTCACCGACCGTCCTGCCCTTATCCATGAACAGGAACCGATCCGCCACATCATACGCCTGATGCACATGGTGGGACACCAGCAGCACGGAGCGCCCCTTGTCCCGCAGGGCCTGGATGAATTCCAGAACGCGTTTCACCTCTTTTAACGAGAGGGCCGTGGTGGGTTCGTCCAAGATGACCAGCCGCGCCCCGAAATACATGGCCCGCCCGATCGCCAGCGCCTGCCGCTCGCCGCCGGACAACACCCGTACGTCGGCATCGGGGTCCAGCCCCGCCCCGCCGAGCCCGAGCCACTCCCCCAGCATCACCCGGGTTGCCTCGCGTTCGGCGGCAATGTCGATGAATCCCCAGCGCGTCCTCACGTGGCGCCCCACAAACATATTTCTCCAGAGCGACTGCCCCTCGCACAGGCAGCGATCCTGATGCACCGTCTCGATGCCCATATCCCGGGCCTTGCGGACGCTGTATTTCGCCAGATCAACGGGATTCCCCCCAAACCGGAACGTGCCGCCGTCGGGACGCCCGGCCCCGGAGAGCAGGCGGACGAACGTGGACTTGCCCGCGCCGTTATCGCCAAGCAGTGCCACGACCTCACCTTCCGCCATGTCCAGATCGGCGTGCCGCAACGCCGCCACCGCTCCGAACGATTTCCGTATCCCTCTTACACTGAGCAGCATTCCCATAACGCATCCATGTCACTTTGACGCCCCGCATCAGCGGGAGTTCCGCCGCGCAGCCGCTGGAAAAACATCTCTCGACCGCCATGAGACAAGCCTTCCACTTTGACCGTATTTTCAAAGACAATCTGTGCCGGAAGAGACTGCGGGCAAGGATTTGATAGGCACGAACGTCTTTGAAAGGAGAGAGGTTCCGCGCTGGCGGTTTTGGGGAAGGGAAGCGCTCCTCAAGGAAAACGCTCCGCTCCCTTCCCCAATGCCTCTCTATTCTTTCAAAAGTAAAAAAGCGCTAGCCTGCCTGTCCGGAAAAAAGAAAAGGGGATACTTCTTCAGAAGCTCCCTTCTCCCTTTTGGGGGCGTTTCCTCTACCGCAAGCCCTGCTTGGCAAAGGCGGACACCGCGCCGATATTGGCGGCGTCCACGATGCCGCCGCCCGTATCGATGCTGAATCCGGTAAAACCGTACTTTTTGCTCAACACGGTCTGTACGACGCCGAAGTAGCCCATCACATACGGCTGCGCTTCGGAAACAAGCTGGACATAGCCGTTTTCAATGGCCGCCGCCGTCGCCGGAGACAGCGAGAATCCCGCCACATATACCGTATTCGGCTTGACGCCCGCGTTCTTGAGGTGGTTGCCCATCTGCGCGGTCAGGGAGCCGTGATCCACAATGATGACCTTGGTGTCGGGGTGACGCCCGAGCTGCCCCGCCACGACCGGGGCACCGAGCACGGGGTCCTTGTCGATTTCTGGGGTGATTTCCTGATAATCCACGGTCACGCCCGCCTGTTCCAGCATTTCGACGATAGCCTGCGCGCGCCGCCCGCGATCGGGGATGCGCTTCAGGCCCCAGACAAAGGCGCGGTCGCCTTTCTTCAAGTTCGTGCGGCGCAGCACTTCCTCAGCGAGAGCCTTGCCCTGCGTGTAGTTGTCCGTCCCCACATAGCCGAAACCCTTGGCGCGATGCCGAGCCTGCGTTTCCGGCAAGGCCGTGTCGATCGAGGTCACGACGATCCCCTGCTTGACCGCAGCATCGACCAGCGGGCCGAATGCGGCGTCTCCGGGATGCCCCATGACGACGATACCGTCCGGACGTGCGGCCACGGCATTGCGGAAATGCGTGATCATGGTTTCAGGGTTCCAGTCGGAATACAGCAAACGCAGCTCGCACCCCATATCGGCGGCAGCGGCCTTGGCCCCGTTCTGAACGATGGTGCCGTAACCATCCCCTACGGAACCGCCCGTATCAAACCAGATCGTCATGCCTTCGCCCGTTTTGGCGAACGCCGTGCCGCACAGCAGGCTCAGGGCCAACAGGCCCAACATCAGAATACGTTTCATGAGCAACTCCTTTTTCCGATTCTCTTCCGTACCGCTTCCAAAGGCGCGGTCAGCTCTCAAAGCAAACACCGTCGCCCCAAGCGAATCTATGATTTTCCAGCAACAACGACGCCACCGACACGAGCGGCCGGGTAAACCCCACAAGTATGCATTTGTCCGGCATTCCGTAAAAACAGCCCTCAACGCTGCCGGACCCGTCTTCAAGAACGGACCGATAACCGGGCACGCTACGGACGAATGACCGTCTCCGCAAGCCCCAAACGGGCACGGCATCCAGCGTGGCGGTTGTTCCGCCGGCTTGCTTGGGGTCCAAAGTATAAGGGGCAAGACGCTGGCGGAACTATGGCAAACGCCCGTCGAACTTTCAAGCGGGCCTGCTCCGCCCCCTCTCCACATAAGCCCATCCGAGGGGGGAACGTCCCTTCCCTACCGGACGTCAAAACCATCCGTTTCCGGCAGGCTAGTTCTTAGAAATCGTTCTTAATAAAGAAGATTCAGTATCCGCCACAAAAGACTGCTCTCTTTTTATGGAACAAGAATACGCTCTCTGAACAAAAACTTTTTTTGATTTTTCCTCACTTTACACGCTTTCTTGAGGCAACCTCGTGTTTTCAAAAGTATTTTCCTCCCTTTCTTCTGAATACAATTTTTTTGACTTTTTTTCGTGTTGCCGATCCGTAACCTCAATTCTGCCTTTTCACAAAATATCCGCCGTTTCGGGGCTCGATTACCCAAAAAAGAACGAGTGTTCTTTCAAGTTATTAGCCTCACTTTTGGTATGGGAAACAAGAAGGGGTGATATCCCGTATTCCTCTAACACGGTATTTTTCCCGTTCTTCACGTTTTTCCTTTGATGCCGGAAAAATCGTGCTGTTCCTTTTAGGACAATACCCAATCTGAGAACGGGGTAATACCCGTTCCAGGCGGAGCGCCTTTACAGAACGTGATTTCGCGGTATGCTCCTGCCCAAAAGTAGCTTCACACCCAGTGGGGGACTGTATGGAAGATCAGAAACGGTATGATTGGGAACCTTCTGTCAGAAAGCTCGGGGAAACGGAGATGTTGCCCGAAACGGCATGGCAGGAGGAATGGCAGATTTCTCCGGACTGCGAATCGTTCGCGGCGGTTTCTGCCCTCGAAGACGGCACTTTTACCGTACGCTTGAACGGTGCGTTGTGGGAAACGCGCACCGACAAGATGTATAACTGCCAGTTCGCCCCCGACGGGCGGCTGACGGCTCTGTCTCAGAGCGACGGCGAGTGGGCCATTGTGGTCGACGACGCGGAAAGCGAAGAACACGCCGACTATTTGTGGGGAACCAGGTTCAACAAGGCCGGGACCATCGCCGTGCCCATGCAGACCGGCATGGAATACGGGATGCTGGTCGACGGCGCGCCGTGGGAACAGCTCTACACCGCCGCCACCGATTTCGTCCTTTCGGAAACCGGCAAAACCGCCGCCGTGGTCCAGACCGCCGGGCTTGGCCAGGCCGATCTGGAAGGCTTCAGCAAGGGCATCTATACCATCGCCGTCGACGGCCAAGCATGGGAAGAGTGCTACCTGAACGCGTGGTCGCCCTGCTTCGACAGGGAAGGCCACCGGGTCGCCAGCACCGTGCGCGTCACGCCGTACGAATATACCATTTCCATCAACGGCCAGCGCTGGAGCGAAACCTACCCCTGTGCGTGGGAACCCATCTTCGAGCCCAAATCCGGCGACGTCATCGCGCCCATCCGCAAGGAAGGCAAATGGGGCCTCGCCCGCAACGGCTCCCTCTTCTGGAAGCCCATGTTCGCGCAGTGCTGGGCGCCTCAGGCCGCCGCCACCGACGGCGAATACATCTGGGCCGTCACCGCGCCTTCCTACGGCGCCTTCACCGTGGCCTGCAACGCCACCCCGTGGAACTGCCGTTTCCCGTCCGTGACGGATCTCGTCCTGTCCCCGGACGGCAAGCACGCCGCCGCCCTCGGCAGCCAGAACAACAGCCGGTTCCAGATCGCCGTGGACGGCAAAGTGTGGGACGATGCCTTTGATATGGCGTGGCCCGTCGTGTTCTCGCCCGCCGGGGACCGCGCCGCCGCCAAGGTCCGCCGCGACGGCAAGTTCGCCCTGTACGTCGACGGCAACGCCGTGATCGAAAACCTCGACGGCGTGTGGAACCCCACGTTCAGCCCGGACGGCACAGTCCTGCTGTTCTGTTCCCTCAAGGACGGCGTGTTCTCCCGCCACACCGTGCGGCTCTAGGCATCCAACTGCAACAAGGAACTCATCATGAATGCCCTGTACAATTTTGCGGTAGGCCCGCTGGCATGGATCGCCTTCACGGTGTGCATCGGCGGGATGATCTGGCGGCTGTGGTCGCTCGGACGCCTCGCCCGCCAGCGCGACGCCTCGGCCCTCGCCTACATGAACTGGAAAGACTCGCTGACGTCGATCATCCGCTGGACGCTGCCCTTCTCCACCTGCGGCTGGCGCGAGAACCCGCTGCTGACCGTGGCGAACTTCGTGCTGCACATCGGCATCCTGCTCGCCGTGCTGTTCTACTCGGCCCACAACGTCATGTGGGACTACAATTTCGGTTTTTCCCTTCCTTCCCTGCCCGACGGCTTTATGGACGCCGTCACCCTAGCTACCATTCTGGCCTGTCTGGTCCTCGGCTGGCGCCGACTGGCAGTCCCGGCGTCAAGCTACGTGACCCGACAGGCCGATTGGTTCTCCCTGCTGCTCGTCACCGGCGTCATGGTGACCGGCTTTGCCTCCGCGCACGGGTTCGGAAGCGAAAGCTTCATGGCTCTGCTCCACGTGCTGTTCGGCGAGGCGATCCTCATCTGCCTGCCCTTCACGCGCCTGAGCCACGCCATTCTGATTCCCTTCACCCGCGCCTACATGGGTTCCGAATCCATCGGCGTCCGTCGTACCTGCGACTGGTAATTTTGGAGGCACACGATGGGTATTGAAAAACGCTTAATCGAAGACGCCAACCTGACGCGCGGCATGCAGCTTGCCACGCCGGAGCGCATCACCAAAGTGATCCGCGACGTCCTGAAGGGCGAGGTAGGCGCGCGAGTCAAAGTATACGAACAGACCTGCATGCGCTGCGGCGCCTGCGCCAAGGCCTGCCACTTCAGCCTTTCCCACCCGGACGACGCGTCCTATACGCCCGTCGCCAAGCTCGACAAGACCATCTTCAAGATGGTCCGCGAGAGCGGGAAGCTCAACGCCGAACAGATGCGGGGCATCGCGCAGATCGCGCACACCGAATGCAACATGTGCCGCCGCTGCATCCATTACTGTCCCGTGGGCGTGGACATCGCCTATCTGATGAGCCTCGTGCGGCGCATCTGCAACAAGCTCGGCATCACCCCGACCTTCATTCAGGACACCGCCAACAGCCATTCCGCCACGTTCAACCAGATGTGGGTGCGCGAAGACGAATGGATCGACAGCCTCGTCTGGCAGGAAGAAGAAGCCCGCGAGGAATTCCCCGGCATCCGCATCCCGCTCGACAAGGAAGGCGCGGACTTCATGTACTCGGTCATCGCGCCCGAGCCGAAGTTCCGCACGCAGCTCATCTATCAGGCCGCCGCGATCTTCCATCAGGCGGGCAGCGACTGGACCATGCCCTCCCGCCCCGGCTGGGACAACAGCGACATGTGCATGTTCACGGGCGACTACGAAATGATGGGCCGCATCAAGCGCGCCCACTTCGAGCTGGCCCAGAAGCTGCGCGTCAAGCGCATCGTCATGGGCGAATGCGGGCACGCCTTCCGCTCCGTGTACGATCAGGGCAACCGCTGGCTCGCCTGGAAGGACTCCCCGGTCCCGGTGGTCCATGCCATCGAGTTCTATTGGGAGCTCATCAACGAAGGCAAGATCAAGATCACGCACCAGTTCGAAGATCCGGTCACCATCCATGATCCCTGCAACACTATCCGCGGCCGCGGCCTTGCCGACAAGCTGCGCGACGTGGTGCACTTCCTCTGCGCCAACGTGGTCGAAATGACGCCCAACCGCGAGCACAACTTCTGCTGCAGCGCGGGCGGCGGGATCATCAACTGCGGCCCGCCCTTCAAGAGCGTGCGCATGGAAGGCAACCGGGTGAAAGCCGATCAGCTCCGCAACACCGGAGTCCACACCGTGGTCGCCCCGTGCCACAACTGCCACGGCGGACTGGAAGACATCATCAAGCATTACAAGCTCGGCATGCACACCAAGTTCATCGGCGACCTCATCTATGAACTGATGGAAAAGCCCGAAGTATAGTCAGCCCGCGAGGGGCCTTCCCGGCACCGGGAGGGCTCCCCGCAGCGCTCCGGACCCCGTACACCGCTTTTGGAGGCGCCGCCTCCGTGAATCACTGGAGTGAACTATGCCCCTGCACGCCCTTGCCCGCGCCGGTCTCGCCGTCACGCTGCTGCTTGGCCTCGTCGGGACGGCCCATGCGCTGACCCTGAAATCCGAAGAGTTCAAGACTCACCGCCGCCCCGCCGTCACCTTCGATCACGACAACCATAACGAGCGCGCCAAGATCGAAGACTGTATCGTCTGCCACCACGGCGGCGAAAACGGCGTCATAGACCCCGAGGTGAGCTCGGAAGATCAGCCCTGTTCCGAATGCCACAAGGCCAACATGCCCAGCGGACGCACGCCGCTCATGCGTGCCTACCACAAGAACTGCATCGAATGCCATACGGCCCAGAACAAGGGCCCGACCACTTGCGGCGCTTGCCACAAGTAGGACAGGATCATGGACGCCATCCGGCTGCATTCTGACGGGACGCTTTCGTCCGAAGCCCCATTCGCGGGGCTTCTCCGGATGAGGCTCGAACTCGACGGAGACGTTACGTTGCGCTCGTTCTTCAGGCTGCTCAAGCGGAATCCGCTGGCGCGGGAACTGGTCCCCGGCCTTGGCGACGCCCTCGCCGAAGCCGAAGCCTGCCCCGCCTCCGGCTGCCGCTATCCCGGCCTCGAAGCCCTGCGCCTCGGCAAACGCGTGGAATTGACGGGATTTCCCGGCACGCCCCGCGTGGACGTCTACCTTGCCGTCGAAGGCGTCGGCGACGAACTGCCGGAACTGCGTTTTTTCCGCCTGCGGGACATGCTGGACACCCCGTTGCAAACGGGGACGGCCCGGCATGTCCTGCTCGGCGAGACAGCGACCGCGTTGGACGCGGAAACCAGCTTTACAGTGTTTGATCTGTTGGAAGGCATGGGCTGGGAACTCGGGTTCCAAGGCGGCTCACTCACCTGTAATCTCAAGGAGTAGCGAGATGTTGTTCAAGAACATCCTGTTTGCGAGTTCGGGAACGGCCGGCAGCGACAACGCCGCGAAACTGGCTTTTGGGTTGGCGGAAAAGCAGCAGGCGGAACTGACGCTCTACCATTGCTGCGGCGTCCCCTCCCGTGGGTTCACCACCAACGTCACCGATACCCGCAGCGGCAGCCTTGAGCAGCCGGATGAGGCGTATCAGGAGATGGTGCGCGAAGAACTCAATACGGCCTACGCCTATCAGATTGAAGCCTGTACCCGCCCCTTCCGCATGGAACTGAGCGTGGGTATGCCTTCCACCGAAATTTTGCGCTACGCCCGCCAGATCAAGCCCGATCTCATCGTCATGGGCGCGAGCAGCGCCGCCAGCGATCCCAACGCCGCCCGTATGCGCTCCATCGTGGGCAACACGGTGCGCGCCGTGGCGAAGAAGGCCCCCTGCCCGGTGCTCATCGTCAACCGCCCCTGCACCACCTGCTGGCACCTGTTCTCGAACATCGTCTTCTGCACCGACTTCAGCGAAGCAGCCAACCATGCGTTCCGTTTCGCCCTGAATACCGCCCGCCAGCTGAACGCCAAACTGTACATCACGCACGCCGTCGACATCACGTCCATCCAGGGCATGACGATGGACCAGTCCGAGATCGAGCGCCATGCCGAGCAGATGCGCGAGAAGATCGACAAGCTGTACCTGTCCAAGCTCGACGGTTTCGCCAACGCCGAGGTCATTGTGCGCGAAGGCATTCCCTATGTCGAAATCCTCAAGGTCGCCCGGGAGAACGAGGCGGATCTCATCGTCATGGCCCACCATTCCTCGGATCTGTCCGATGACGACGCGGACATCGGCTCCACGGTGGAACAGGTTGTGCTGCGTTCCGCCTGCCCCGTCGCCAGCGTGACCCGGCCCGAGGCCCGGTGACATGGACGGAAGGCGTGCTCTCGTCATTGATGACGAGGTCCATTTCCGGTACTTTCTCAGAGTGCTCCTCGAAAAGGCCGGGTTCGCCGTGAAGATGGCCCGCAACGGGATCGAAGCGCTGGACGTGCTCCGCTCGTGGAGGCCGGACGTCATCACGCTGGACGTCATGATGCCGGAGCAAAGCGGCCTGACCTTTTACGGGGCCGTCTGCCGCGACGAGGACTGGAAACGCATTCCCGTGGTCATGCTGTCCGCCGTGCCGATCTCCGTCCGGGAACATGCGTTCGCCACGATCGGCCTGACGCAGGGCCCGCTTCCCGCCCCCGCGGCCTGCCTTGAAAAACCGTGTACGCCGGAAGCCCTGCTTGAGGTCGTCAACCGGCTCGTTCCCGAACCAACCACCGCCTGATCCGAACGCAAGGAGAAGCCCCATGCCCAAGAAGATCCTGACCATCGACGACGACCCGTATATCGTCAAGTACATCACCGAAGTTCTCTCCGACAACGGCTACGCGACCTGTTCCGCATCCAGCGTCGAGGAAGCCCTTTCCGTCCTCGAAGCGGAAAGGCCCGATCTCGTCACGCTGGACATGGAAATGCCCGACGAATGGGGGCCGCGCTTTTACCGCAAGATGTCCATGAACCCCGCATTCAAGGACACGCCCGTCATCGTGATCAGCGGACTCCAGGGCATCCACCTCGCCATCCGCAACGCCGTGGCCACCCTCCAGAAGCCCTTCGATCCCGAAGAGCTGCTCTCCATCGTCAACCGGGTGCTTGAGTCCAAGGACGCCGCCCGCAAGGCCATGGACGGGGAATAACCGTTTCCGTTCCGGCGGTTCCCTGCGGACCGCCGGAAACCGGGGTTGACGATGCATAGCCGATTCGGAGCCTACCGCCTCATGGTCAAGACCATCACCATGACGGCGCTGCTGTTTCTCGCCGGGGTGGGGGCCGTTCTGTGGCTGATGCCCTACGAATGGCTCTGGATTGTCCTGCCCGCCGTTACCCTGCTCCTTTGCGCCGTCTCGGTGGCCCTTTATTGGTATGAAGTGCGTCTGCCCATCGGCCGCATGATCGCCAGTATGCAGGCCATGCGCGAAGGGCAGGCCGTCACCCTCGACGACGCCCGCCGCGACGACGAATTCGGCCAGCTCGCGCGGGCCATCGTTGAATTCAGCATCCGCAATCAGCACCACCTCGAAGAAGTGCGCCGCCGGAAGGACGACTTCCAGCGGCTGTTCGACATGGTCCCCTGCGGCATTTCCGTGCAGGACCGCGAATACCGCCTCCTGCGCTGGAACCACAGCTTCGCCGTCCGGTACGATCCGCAGCCGGGCAACACCTGCTACGAGGTCTACAAAGGCCGGACCACCCCCTGCCCCGAATGCTCGGTCCAGCGCACATGGGAGGAAGGGGCCGTCCAGTGCAATCAGGAAAGCCGCGTCAACCCCGACGGGACGCGGGACTACTGGTTCGTGCAGACCGTGCCCCTGTTCGACAAGGACGGCAACGTGTCCTCGGTTATGGAAATGAGCATCGACATGACGCTCATCCATACCCTCCAGCACCAGCTGCAGGCGTCCGAGCGCACCCACAAGGCCATTTTCGACAGCATCCCCAATGCCGTCTTCCTGCTGGACGCCGCCGAGCTCACCATCCTCGACTGCAACCCCGCTTCCGTCAAAATGTACGGACGCCAGCGGGAAAACGAACTGATCGGGCGCGGCATCCTCGATCTGTTCCTGCCCGAGGAGCGCGAGCAGTACGCTTCCCAGCTGCGGGCCTTCACCGTCTTTTCCGGCGTGACGAACATCAAGGCCGACGGCACGCCCCTGCGCGTGGACATCCGTTCCGCCTCGGCCATGATCGAAAACCGCCGCGTCCGCATCCTCTGCGCCACCGACGTCACCGAACGCATCGAGATGGAACAGAAATTCATTCAGGCCGGAAAGATGGCGACGCTCGGCGAAATGGCGACCGGGGTGGCCCATGAGCTGAACCAGCCGCTTACCGTCATCAAGGGCGCGGCAAGCTATTTTCTGCGCAAGACCCGCCGCAGCGAACCCATCGCGCCGGAGACGCTCTCCGAGCTGTCCGTGGAAATCAGCGGGCAGGTCGACCGCGCCAGCGACATCATCAACCACATGCGCGCCTTCGGCCGCAAATCCGATCTTGCGCTGCTGGATACGGACATCAACGGCGTCGTGGCGCAGGCCTGCGATCTGTTCGGCCGCCAGCTCGTGGTGCACGGCATCACGCTGGAGACCTCGCTCGCCCCGGCCCTGCCGCCCGTCCTCGCCATCCCCAACCGTCTGGAACAGGTGATCGTCAACCTCATCCTCAACGCCCGGGACGCCGTGGAGGAACGCGTCAAAAGCGCGCCCGAACCGCCCGCCGTCATCGGCGTCTCCACGGTTATGGACGGCAACACGGTGCTGCTGTCCGTCTGGGATACCGGGACCGGCATTCCCGCCCACCTGCTGAATAAAATTTTCGAGCCGTTCTTCACCACCAAGCCCGTCGGCAAGGGGACCGGCCTCGGCCTTTCCATCATTTACGGGCTGGTCAAGGATTTCGGCGGCTCCATCTCCGCCCGGAACCGCGACGAAGGCGGGGCGCTCTTCGAAATCCGGCTCCCCATCACCCGGCGCGGGGATCTCGCCCCGAACGCGCCCGCCGATGGGAACAGGGCCGGAGGCGTTTCCGGCCCGCAACCGGAACAGATTTCTTGAAGCAAGGATACTGCATGGACACTTCCGTTCGCGTTTTGCTCGTTGATGATGAACCCGGCATCCGCCATGTCCTCGGGGCCCTGATCAGGGATTTCGGCTATGACGTCCACACCGCCGAGAGCGCCCGCGAAGCGCTGGAGGCGTTCACCGCCAATCCCTTCCCCATCGTGGTCACCGACATCCGTATGCCGGGCATGGACGGCCTGGCCCTGCTCGAACGGGTACGCAACCAGAATCCCGACACGCAGGTCGTCATGATCACCGGGCACGGCGACATGGACAACGCCGTCGAATGCCTGCGCCTCGGCGCGGCGGACTTCATCGCCAAGCCCGTCAACGACGACCTGCTGGAGCACTCGCTGAAACGTGCCGCCGAACAATACTCCCTGCGCGAACAGATCCGCCGCCACACCGAACATCTGGAGGAGCTCGTCGCCTCGCGCACGCAGGAACTGCTGGAAGCCCACCGGGTCGCCGTCGTGGGCGAAACCGTGGCCTGTATGGCCCACACCATCAAAAACCTCGCGGCGGCGCTCGAAGGGAGCCTCTTTGTCCTCAAGCAGGGGATGGAGTCCGGGAACCGGGAGTATCTCGACGACGGCTGGGCCATGCTCGAAGAAGACATTTCGCGGGTGCGCGACAAGCTCTTGCACCTGCTGCATATCGGGCAGCAGACGGAACTGCGCGAATGCCTTGTGGACCCGGTGCAGCCCGTCCGCCATGTGGTCAAGCGTCTGGAAGGCCGGGCCGCCAGTCTGAGCATAGCGCTCCAGTTTCAGGATGCCGCCGATTCAGACCCCATCCCTCTGGATGCCGAACGCCTCGAAGGCTGCCTGCTCAATCTGGTGGGCAACGCGCTGGAGGCCTTCCCCGCGCCGGGGCTGCGCGCCCGCCCCGCCGAAGTCCGGGTCGAGATCGCCCGCACGCCCGACGCCCTCATCTACGACGTGCGGGACAACGGCACGGGGCTGAGCGCGGAAGCCGCCGAACGGCTCCGGGACGGTTTGTTTACGACCAAAAAAGATGGTACAGGGTTCGGACTGCTCGGAACGCGCAAAGCGCTTTTGGAAATGGGCGGCCGGCTCCTGTGGGAGAACCTGCCCGACAGCGGAGCGCTGTTCCGCATCGTGTTGCCGCTGCGCGTGGAGCGCACCCCCGCTGCCGCCGAGGCGAACCACCTCAGGGAGGACTCATGAAAGAAACCATTCTCCTCGTCGACGACGAACAGGGCATCCGTACCGTCATGGGTCTTTCGCTCCGCGACGCCGGGTACAACGTCATCACCGTGGCCTCGGGGGAGGAAGCCCTGCAGCTTTTCGCGGAACGGCCCATCCCCATCGTGATCACCGACATCAGGATGCCCGGCATGAACGGGCTGGATCTCCTGAAGCACATCAAGATCCTCGCGCCGGAAACCGAAGTCATCCTCATTTCCGGACATGCGGATCTGGAAATGGCGATTCAGGGGCTCAAGCTGGAAGCGTCCGACTTCATCACCAAACCCATCGACGACGATCTGCTGCACATTTCCCTGAAACGCGCCCTTGAGCGCATCGCCATGCGCAACAAGCTCAAAGAATACACGTCGAATCTCGAAAAAATGATCAATGAGAAGTCCGCGCAGCTCGTGGAGGCGGAGCGCCAGCTCGCCGCCCGGCAGGTCGTGGACGGCTTTGCCTTCGGGCTGCACACCCTCGGCTCGTCCATGAGCGGAGAGCAGCAGGCCTTCAACGAGCTGCCCTGTTTCATCGCCATGCACGACAGGTTTATGGAAGTCCTTGCCGTCAACGATCTCTACCGCGAACGCCTCGGCAATCTCGTGGGGCACCCGAGCTGGGAGCCCTATGTCCTGCACAGCAACGAGGCCATGTTCCCCGTGGAGCGGGCCATTGTGGAGGGCCGCGGCGCGCGCAGCGAGCAGATCCTGCGCGACAAGAACGGCAAGGAAATCCCCGTGCTGGTGCATACGGCACCGATCCTCAATAACGAAGGCGAAGTGGAGCTCGTGCTCGAACTGAGCGTGGACGAGCAGGAAAGCCGCCGCCTGCGCGAGGAACTGCGCGTCACCCGCGAACGCTTCCGCCAGCTGTTTGAAGAGAGCCCCTGCTACGTCTCCGTGGTGGGCCGTGATTTGCAGGTGCTTGAAGCCAACCGCGCCTTCCGCCACACGTTCGGTATGCAGAGCGGCAAGCGCTGTTACGAGCTGTTCGCCGGTTCGTCCGCGCCCTGCGACGAGTGCCCGGTGCAGCGCTCCTTTCAGGACGGCAAGCCATGCCATACGGAAAAAGTGGTCATCGACCACGAAGGCCGTCCGGTCAACGTGCTCGTCTGGACCGCGCCTTTGCGCGACACTTCGGGCAACATCACCGAATGCATCGAAATGGCCACGGACATTACGGAACTGCGCCAGCTGCAGGATCGGCTCGCCTCCCTCGGCCTGCTCATGGGCTCCACCGCCCACGGCATCAAGGGTATGCTCACCGCGCTGGACGGCAGCGTCTACCGCCTCGGCTCCGGCATCGACAAAGGCGACGAGGCCCGGACCCGTGATTCCCTCAAAGACATGCGCCAGCTTGTGGCCCGCCTGCGCAAGATGGTGCTCGACATCCTGTATTTCGCCAAGGAACGCAAGCTCGACTGGAACATTCTGGTCGCGGAGGAGTTCATGCGTTCCGTTGTTTCCACGGTCTCGGACAAGGCCGCCGAAGCGGGCATCGCCATGACGCTGGAGGCCGACGGCGATCCCGGCACCTTCGAGGCCGACGCCTCCGCCCTCAGCGCCGCGCTGGTCAACCTGCTTGAGAACGCCGTGGACGCCTGCCGCGCCGACGGCTCCAAGAAGGAGCACTACGTACGGGTGAGCGTCAAGGGGCTTCCCGACGCCGTGGAGGTGCGCATCGAGGACAACGGCATCGGCATGACCGAGGAAACCCGTACCAAGCTGTTCACCCTGTTCTTCTCCTCAAAGGGCAAGGGCGGTACGGGCATCGGCCTGTACGTCGCCCGCCAGGTGGTCATGCAGCACGGCGGCAGGATCGAGGTGGCTTCCGTCAAGGGCGAAGGCAGTACCTTCACCGTCACCATGCCGCGCATTCTGGCGAAGTAACCCGTGTTCCCAAACGGACGCGCCGGCATCGCCGGATCGTCTGAAACCCTATTGGAGGATACCGTGAAAAGACTCATTCTCTGTGCGCTGGCCGTCGCTGGCCTCTGCATCCCGGCCTTGGCCACCGATCCCACGCCCGAACAAAAGGCTCAGATCGAAAAGCCCATGACCATGAACAACACGGGCAACGAGAAGAAACAGGTTATCTTCACCCACAGCGCCCACGCCAAGACGGACTGCGCGTTCTGCCACCACAAGGCCGTGGAAGGCAACATCTATGTCGGCTGCGCCGCCAAGGGCTGCCACGACAACATGGACAAGAAGGACAAGAGCGAGCACGGCTACTACTTCACCATGCACAACAAGAAGTCCGAAAAGTCCTGCATGGGCTGCCATCAGAAGGCTGTGGCGGAAAATCCCGATCTGAAGGAAAAGTTCAAGGGCTGTAACCCTTGCCATGCGAAGAACAGCTAGCGGCGTAAGAGGGGAAGGATAGGAGAAATCAGTATTGGCGGGGAGGGGGACATCCTTCTGATGAAGGGTCGCCCCCTCACCGCCAAGCCGCCTCTTCTCCAAAGCCTTTGGCGGGGAATGAGATGGTATAAAAGGAATTCCGTTGTATCGGGATGCCTGTTTTTTGGAGACGGAACGTGTCAGACTGGGGAAAACAAAACGCCGGGAAAAACTCCCCGGCGTTTTGCCTATATGGAGCGGCCCATCCCTGAACCGGTTCAAAGCCCATCGGTTGAACGGTTCAGCGTGCCGTCAGCATGTTCCAAAAGCGTTCCTGATCGATCGTCATGACGATCCGGGCTTTTTGGCTTCCCTGCGGCCCGTTGTCGGGATAGGCCAGCGCCTGTCCGTAGGATGGCCCGAATTCCGCGTTCACGTCCACGGCGCATGTACGTTCCTCGGTGATCAGGCTCGGATCGATCAGAATCGCGGCTGCCAGCACATCCCAGACGTACTGGCTGAAGGCCTTGTCCTTGGCGAACTGCTGCCCCGCATACGTGGATTCCAAAAGCTTTTTCATCTCCGGGCGTTGTCCGGCAAGGAAAGCCTGATAGCGATCAAAGGAAAAGGGCATTTTCTCGCAGACGTCGAGCCCGACCATGATTTGCTCGCGGAACGGCGTCCGCACAACGATGCGCGCCGCTTCGGGATCGAACCACCAGTTGAACTCGGCGGTCGGGGTCACATTGCCGGGCTTGAAAAACGAGCCGCCCATAAAGATCACCCGCTTGATCAGCGGCACGATGTCAGGGGCCTTGAGCACGGCCAGCGCCAGGTTGCTGCACGGGCCGATCTCCGCAATGGTAAGCTCTCCGGGGTGTTTCCGCACCTCTTCAATGATGAAATCCACCGCATGACGGGGATCGGGGCGCGACTGAGGCTCTTTGCCGTATCGCTCCCGATAAACCTTTTGCCATGATTCCGGTTTTGGGTATCCGAACGCGCCGACCCACGCATCATGACCCATGCCGAACAGCTGCCGCTCCAGCCCGAACAATTCGTACCGCTGCGGCCTGAACGGACGATCCACGCCCGCAGCCACGGGGATGTTCTGGCCCGCGATTTCGAGCTGGCGCAACGCATAGGCCACGCCGTCGGAAACCCATGTGTTGCCGGCCACGATGGTCACCCCTATCAGCTCGATGCCGGGGGATTGCGCCAGCGCCAGCATGGCGACCCCGTCATCGAAGCCTTCCACCATGTCGCTGTCTAAAATCACTTTTTCTCGGGCGGATACGGGGAAGGCGCACAACAGGGACACTATCACCCCCAAAACAACGTCCCACAGCCGGTTCCATCGTCTCATGCCGTCCTTCCTTTCGCTTGAAGGTGAAAAAAGAGTTACCCGCTTTTCCGATCAGGATGGAACAAGACGCCGTTTCGGACGCCGTGGTTCCAATGTGCGGGAAAACGTTTTCGTGCCCGTGTTTTTTCCTGCCGATGCGCTGGCGGCTCCTCGCGCAAGCCGTATGGCGGATGAACGGCCCTAGGGAAGAGCGTTTCATACGGTGCACAGGCCCATTGGAAAACCGGCGGCGGACGGAGAGAGCCCCACGCGGCTTGAAATGCGAGAATACCGCTGGCTATGCCCCGCTTTCGACTTCGGAGAGCACGGACGGGAACGCCCTGTTGCGGAATGTGACGTCATAGAACGCGAAACAGTTTTTCCCTTTTTCCTTGGCGGCGTACAGGGCCTGATCGGCCTTATGCATCAGAGCTTCGTAGCACGCCCCGTCTCCGGGATACAGCGCTATGCCCACGCTGCACGATATGCCGCCATGCGGAATGGCTTCACTGTACTTTGATTTGAAAGCCGCGCAAATCTCTCCGGCTTTTTTGGAAATGGCATCCAGTGAACGGATATTGCGCAGAAACACGATGAATTCATCCCCGCCCACGCGCCCTACAATATCCGACGTGCGGACCGTGCGCCGGATTTCACTGGCAACATGCCGGAGCACCTCATCGCCGAACATATGGCCGAGCGTGTCATTGACGGCCTTGAAATTGTCCACATCAATGAACAGGAACGCCGCCCCGTTCTCCTTGTCATCCTCAAGCGCCTGGGCAATCTGCTCCTCTATGCGCTTGCGGTTGGACAGCCCGGTCAACGGATCGGTATTCGCCTGTTCCCGCCAACGGTTTACTTCGCTCTTCCGTTCGTTGATGTTGGTTAGCTTGCCGAGATAGCCTAGCCTGCTGCCGGAATCAGCATCCCACAAGGCGTTCGCATACACGTCGAACCATTCGTAACCGCCCCCGGAGGTCATAAGCCGGATCTCCATACGGCAGCGGGGGTGCTTCGGCGTGATTCCGGAAAGCCCCTTCAAGACAATCGCCCTGTCATCCTCATGGATGAACGAGGAGCGCAGGAGGGTTTTCCGGGCGTTGGGCACGGTGATGTCCCAGCCGAACACCTCATACCACTTCTCGGAACACTCCAACATGTCCCGCTTCACGTCGTAATTGAAGACGATATCCCCCGAAAGCTCGGAAAGGACGCGGTATTTTTCGCGTTCACGCTCTAGCAGCCACAAGGTCCGGGCCGAAAGTGAGTGTTTTTTGTGCGAAGGCTTCGCGGGTGCGGCCGCCCGTTCCCTGAACATGGGCCCGATCTCCCCGTTTTCCAGCCGCGAGGCGACGCTCAGGAAGCTGTTCAGCAGCCGGGGATTGAAGACGCCGCATTCGCCGTTCAGAATCATCGAAACGGCCTGCGCGTGCGTATACGCGGCCTTGTACACGCGCTCGCTGGTCAACGCATCGTACACGTCCGCCAATGAAACGACCTGTGCCCAGATCGGGATGTTATTGCCCGCAAGGCCGTCCGGATACCCGCTCCCGTCCCAGCGCTCATGGTGGGACCGGCAGATGTCGTAGCAAAAGCGGTAGTACTCTTCGTCCTGCCCTTCGTTGATGCTTTGCAGCAGTTCGCATCCCTTGAGGGAGTGCGTCTTCATGATCTCGAATTCTTCCGCCGTGAGCCTGCCCGGTTTGTTGAGCACCGCGTCGGGGATGGCGATCTTGCCGATATCATGCATGGAGGCGGCACTGACCATCTTGTCGATGGCGCCGTGCGGAAGGTCGTATTCAGGATATCTGAAAGACAGGGATTCCAGCAAAAGCCGGGTGATTTCGCGGACCCGCCTGATATGCGTCCCGGATTCGCAGCTCCGGAACTCAACGACGGTGCTCAGGGTATCGATAATGAATTCGTTGAAACGGTTAAGCTTCAGCGTCTGCTTTTCAAGGGTTTCCACCTGCTGCCGGACGAGCGCCTCAAGATGGCGCTTGTGCAGGTAGAGTTCGATGGTGTTGTCGACGCGGCGCTTGACGATATTCGGATTGAACGGCTTGTTGATGATGTCCGAAACGCCGAGTTCGTACCCCTTTAAAAGGGCGTTGTCGGAATTTTCGGAGGTGATGAGTACGACGGGGATTTCTTCCTTCCACGTGCGGTGGGCCATGTTCTGAAGCATCTCGAAGCCGTCCATAACCGGCATGATGATATCCAGAAGCACGATCAGGATAGCATCATGGTGCGCTTCCAGCAGTTCCAGCGCCTGACAGCCGTTTTCAGCTTCAAGGACTTCGTATGAATCCTGAAAAAGTTCGGCGAGGATCGCCCGGTTCAGCTCCACATCGTCGACGATGAGGATCTGCCTTTTTTCCGTTCCCATCATGCCTTCCCATCGCCGGAGGATGTATCCGGTTCCCGCAGACGCACCAAAACAGCGCCCCGTGAAGAACGCCCTTCCCTGCCCTGCCCTTATTCACTCTTTTATGCTACACCTGAACACGGCTATACAATATGTGCTTTCAATAACATTCGCAAAGGCATTCCGCAATCGCGCAGAAACGGCGCAAGCAGCCCCTCCCGTATGGGGAAAACATACATTGAACATGCATTATGGATTTTCGGACTCAGGAATGGAGTTCCCGGATCAGAGAACGAAATGGGCCATCGGTTCTGGTTATTTTTCATCTTTGTTTGAGGAATTACACTGGGGTATACGAAGGTACAGGCCGGTTTCGCTTATATCGATCTTGTTCCCATCCGGGTCCTCGAGGAGCCCTACCCGAGTGTCCTCATTGACCGTTTCAAGCTTCTTCGACTCATCGACCCAAAATATCCACCCCCCGACCTTGCCCGCAGTCTTATCTTCGAAATGGGCATCGTCATCCCCTATATACAATGAACCGTCACCCTTTTCATCTCTCAACGGGGTCATCAGAAGCGCGGCTATATCCTTACATTCTCCATGATTCAATAAATACTGCGCAAAAGCCAGGTTGATGCGGGCCTGCGCTTCGGATACCGCGGCGGTGGCGGCCTTGATGCGGGCTTCTTCCTGCAGGTCATAGTATTTCGGGAGGGCCACGGCGGCGAGAATGCCCAGAACCACGAGTACGGAAATGATCTCGATCAGTGTGAACCCTTTTTCCTTCTGGTACATGGCACCCCCTTGGGCATTGCAGAGCCCCTTTGTGAAAAATACTGCCCGGCGTATTGATTGTCCAGCGTACACGGCTTGAAGAATTCCCCTTCACCTTGCCCCTTCCTTTTTTTTGAGCTAGTTCAAGGAAAAAACGGGAGTCTCAACGGGTGTCCGCCTGAAATGCCGGAGGCGCCCCACGACACCTTGAGCCATCCGGGAAAGCGGCAGAGGGATGCGTCACCGTCAGTATCCGTGCCCCACTCTCCTCTCCGGGCGTTCTCCGCCGTCCCCATGCGGCGTCCGTCCGTTCCTTCCGCTTCCACCGCCGCTCATCCGGCTTTTCTCCGCAACCGCAGGATCAAGAATGAACACGTTGTTTCTGAAGGCTCCCCAACTGACCGCCGAAATCATGCGCGCCCACTATTGCGAACATGACCTCGACAAAATCCTTCCTTTATTTCACGAAACCCTCACGTGGATCGGGGCGGGCGAAGATCAGATCTGCTACGACTACGAGACGATAAAGGACTTTTTTCTCCGTACCTATGCGGAAAAGGCCGTGCCCGACTGCATCATCACCGATGAGGACTACCGCCTTGTTTCGTGGGATGAGCATTCATGCCTCGTCGCCGGGCGCTGCTGGATCGCCACCAAGCCCGAAACAGGCTATGTCCTCCGCGCCCATCAACGCGTGACCTTCTCCTATAAGCTCGTGGATGGAGAGCTGAAAATAACGCTCATCCATATCTCCAATCCTTATGCAGACATGCGGGAAGGGGAAGACTTCCCTGCACAGATCGGCAGGCAGAGCTACGAATACCTCCAGCGCCTCCTTGTGGAGAAGAGCCGCCAGATAGCCCTCCTGAACAGCACCGTCTCCTCCGGCCTCAAGGCCAACTGGGATGACGAATACTATTCGCTGTTCTACGTGAACGAGGGCCTGTGCCGGATGCTCGGGTATACCGAAGAGGAGCTCATGGCCAAATGCCGCGGCAGGATGACCGAACTCGTCTATCCGCCGGACTTGCCGCAGGCCCTGGCGGATTGCGAGCGCTGCTTCGCCAATTCCCTGACCTACTCCACCGAATACCGTATGCAGCGGAAAGACGGGAAACTCATATGGGTTTGGGACACGGGCAGCAAAAGCAAAAACGAGGAAGGCAAGACCGTTATCAACAGCGTCATTGTGGATATCACGGAACGGCGCCACACCAACGATACCATCCGGCGGCAGAAAGCGTTTTTCCAATCCCTTTATGACACCACGCTGTGCGCGCTGGTCCAATATGATCTCAACGGAACCTTCCTCAACGCGAACGCCTTCACCTTCGATGTCATCGGCTACACCGAAGAGCAGTTCCGCACGGAAACCGGCGGATCGCTCATAAGCATCGTCCACCCCTGCGATGTGGACACTGTGCGGGAACACATCGAGCGCCTCATCGCGGATCGCCGCCCCACCGTCTATAACTGCCGTATCATCCGGCGGGACGGGGCTGTCCGCTGGGTTTGCGCCAGCGCCAACATCATCAACAATATGGACGGAGTACCCGTCATCCAAGCCGCCTATTCAGACGTCACGGAGCTTCAGCGCGTCGAGCGGGAGCGCGACTCCACCTATGACAGCATTCCCGGCGGCGTCGCCAAAGTCCTTATCGGGACACAGCTTTCCCTGCTTGAGGCCAACGACAATTTCTTCCAGATGCTCGGCACGGACCGAACCGCATACAAAGGGACGCTCAGTGCCGTCGCCCCGGCGGATCGCGGCGCAATCGTAACAGCGTTCATGGAAGCCGCCGAAACGGATGCGCCGGTAGACATCGAATACCGCTGCCGCCGCTTCGATAACGAGCAGACCATCTGGATCCACCTCATCGCCCGGTTCGTGGAAAACGCGCACGGCGCAAAAGTCTACCAATGCGTCTTCATTGACATTACCAAGCAGAAGACGGCACAGATCCAGCTCTATCGGGAACGCGACCGTTACCGCATCATTATGGAAAACTCCGCGGACGTGATCTATGAGTATGATCGCAAAACGGATACGGTCGTCTTCTATGAGACGATCCGCCGGGGGGACGAAACCGAGATTGCCAAACACGTATCCCCCAACTTCAGCAAGAAACTTTACGATCAGAAAATTGCCCATCCCGAAGATGCGGAAACGGCCATGCGGGTATTCTCGGGCACTCAGGGCGGCTCCGCGGAAGTCCGGCTCCGCAACCTCAAGATCAATGGAGACTATGTCTGGTGCCTCCTGCAAGGCCAACCCGTCTATGAGAACGGCGCGCTTGCCCGCGTGGTCGGCATCATCCGCGACATCACGGAGAATAAACGCATCAGCCAGGAGAAGGAGCGCCTCCAACGGATTTTCGATCTCGAACTGCGCCGCGACTATGAAAGTATCTGCCAGATCAATCCCTCCACAGGCAGATACGTCATGTGGACGCCTTCAAACGCCTCCTATTACGATATACCGACATCAGGCATTTTTTCCGAAGAACTGGCGCACGCCATCTCCCGCATCGTATGCGGCGAGGACCAGGAAACGTGCCTCAAAACCCTGAGCATCGGCAACATGCTCAAAACGCTTGAGGAAGAAAAGGAGGGCACCTGCTACTACCGTGTGCTGACCCCGGACGGGAGCCTGCGGTGGAAATGCGCCCGCTATACCTACTTCGGCGACGACGGTTCCATCCTGCTCAATGTGCGGGACGTCCACGACATCCGCATCGCACAGCAGCAGGAGGAAAACCGCTTCCGGGCCATCCTGCGCGAAACATGCGAATACATCATAGAAACGGATGTGGAGACAAAGAGCTATACCCTCCATCTCCCCACGCTGATCAACCGTTATCCCCTCGAAGCCTGCTCCGACTACGGCTCGCTGATCGCCCGCTACTCCGAACGCTATGTAGCTCCCGAAGACCGGGAGTCCTTCCTGCGGGCGGTCTCACTCCCGGAAGCGCTGAGCCGTATGCGCAGGGAAGGCGGCTCATGCTCCATCAAGTACACGGTGAATACCAACGGCTCCCCGGCCTACAAGACATGGAACATGTCCCTGTACCGTTATGATGACAACCGCGAATACATGCTCTCCTATATCCTCGACATCACCAAGCTGGTGCTGGAGCAGCAGGAAAAGGAACGCGAGGCGGAACGGAACCGGCAAATCATCAAGGACGCCCTGACCGCGGCGGAACAGGCCAGCCGTGCCAAATCCGACTTCCTTTCACGGATGAGCCACGAGATCCGCACGCCCATGAACGCGGTCATCGGCATGACCACCATCGCCGCCGCCTCGCTGGACAACAGGGACAAGCTGACCGACTGCCTCGGCAAGATCGGGCTTTCGTCCCGTTACCTCCTCTCGCTGATCAACGACATTCTGGACATGTCGCGCATCGAGAGCGGTAAAGTATCCATCATCAATGAAGAATTCGATTTCCGGTCTTTCGTGGAGGGCATCAGTTCGCTCATCTATCCGCAAGCGAAAAACAAGAACATTGTCTTTGACCTGAACATCGAAGGCGTGGTGGACGAGCGCTACAGGGGCGATCCCCTGCGCCTCAATCAAGTGCTTATCAATATTCTGTCCAATGCGTTGAAATTTACCCCGGAATGGCGCAGCGTGCACCTCAGCATCCGGGAAACCCGGCGGGTGCGCGATCGCGCCTATCTCCAATTCATCGTGCGCGATACCGGCATCGGTATGGAAAAGGGCTTGCTGGAACGGATTTTCGAACCCTTCGAGCAAGGCGGGGCTTCCATTTCCCACAGCTATGGAGGTTCTGGGCTCGGGCTCGCCATCAGCAGCAACCTCATATCACTGATGAACGGCCACATCTCCGTGAGCTCGACCCCCGGCGTCGGCTCGGAGTTCGTGGTGGAACTCCCCCTGCTCACCGTTCCGGACAATACGCCGAAACAGGACGTTTCCCTCGAAGACATCCGGGTACTGGTTGTGGACGACGATCTTGTCACATGTGAGCACACCACCCTGATCCTGAACAGGATCGGCGTGGACGCCGAGTACGTCACATCAGGAAAGGCGGCCGTCACCCGCGTCAAATCGGCCCTGCAACGGCACACCTGCTACAACATCGCGCTTGTGGACTGGAAAATGCCGGACATGGACGGCGTGGAAACGGCCCGCTCCATCCGCCGCATCGTGGGGCCCGATACGCTGGTGATCATCATGTCGGCTTATGACTGGACGGAAATCGAGGCCAGGGCGCGTGAGGCGGGGGTGGACTTCTTCATTTCCAAACCCATATTCCAATCCGTCGTGCAAGACGTGCTGCTCAAGGCCACGCGCCGCAGACAATCCGCCGACACGCTTCCCGTGCAGAAAGAGGATTTCGCGGGAAGACGCATCCTGCTTGTGGAAGACAATGAAATCAATATGGAAATCGCCCGCACGCTGCTGGAGTTCCGCAACGCGTCCGTGGACGGGGCTTGTAACGGGCAGCAGGCCGTGGAGATGTTCCGCTCCTCGCCCCAAAACCATTACGACGCCGTGCTCATGGATGTGCGTATGCCCGTCATGGACGGCATCGCGGCCACTCAGGCCATCCGGGGCCTGGACCGGGCCGACGCCGCGACCGTCCCCATCCTCGCCATGACCGCCAACGCCTTTGCCGAGGACATTGAGCGGTCGCGCAAGGCGGGCATGAACGAACATCTGGCCAAGCCTATCGAACCGGAGACGCTGTACGCCCGGCTGGCATCGTATTTCCGGTAAGGGAGAAAGGTATCGGGGGAGAGGCCCCTCTGGAGAAAGTTTTCTCCCCCGGCCCCTCCCGTCCCGAGGCTTTCGGCCTTATCGAATCCCTCTCCGCCGCGTTCCCTGTTGCGGAAATGCGGCGGTATTGCGTCGAGGTCGCTTTTTGTTCGGATAAGAGGGATTGGGTGTCAGGATAAAAGGATACGCCCCAACTCGCGGGCCTCATCAAGAAGTTTCTTGTTGGCGAGGATCGCGCCGGGCTCAAGGGCGGTCCCGTACGCCTGCCCTTTCAGCTCCATGCCCGTATAGCGGCAGATATCCTGAAAACAGCGGATAGCGTTGATACAGCCGGAATCGAAGGGATCTTCCCCTTCATAGGCCATCGTCACCGCCAGCTTCTTGCCGCGCAGGCCGCGTTTGCCGCCCCCGACGTCCACGGCGATGCAGCGGTCGATAAACGTCTTGAGCTGACCGGACATGTTGAAATAATAAATAGGGGTAGCCATTACCAGCGCATCGGCGGAAGCGATCAAAGGATACAGATCCGTCATACCGTCGTGCTGCACGCATCCCCTGTCGGAACGGGTGCAGGCGAAACAGCCGTGACAGGGATTGATGTTCCGCTCCACAAGCCGGATGACTTCGGCCTTGCCGCCGTGTTCGGCGGCACCTTCAAGCACGGCCTCGGCCAACAGCCCCGAATTGCTGTTTTGCCGCGGGCTGCTCAGAATACACAGGATATTCTTTCCCATAACACGCTCCTTTGCTGTCCGTTTCACCAAACAGGCATTGTGCCCGGTTGTTCCAGAAGGCAACCCCGTTTAACGCCGCTCTCAGCGTGGAGAAAAAAGCGCCTCTTCCATGCCATCAAACATGGCCTTCGCAGCCGCATCGAACGGCAGGCGGCCCGTTCCCGTACCCATGCCCGGAAAAGCTATGGACGCAAATGCTTGTTCAAGCCCCGCACGCATGGCGGCCCGCGCCGAACGCCTCACGGGATCGCCGTCATGAAGCACGGAAGGCCTGCGCATGGTCGGCGCGGAGATCAGCCACGGGATGCCCGAATGTCCGGTAGGCACGATGAGAGCTTCCCCGACCGGCAGTTCCTCCGCGGGAAGCGTACGGATGATTGCCTGTAGCCCGCTTTCCACGCCTTCCCCGAAAACGCGGGTATAGACGCCGTCCACTCCGCCGCGCATAAAACCAAACGAATTCGCCGGGGACACGACCGCATCCACCCGCAAGTCCGTAATGCCTCCCACCACGACCGAACACAGCGCCGCCAGCCTGGGCCGCCGCTCCAGCTCTTTTTCCCACGCTTCACGCATAGCAGGGTTGATGTCGCATAACAGACATTTCATACCTTTCTCCTATCTGAGGGGAACAATGGCCTGCCGCCCTTTTTTCACGCGCACGGCCCCCAATACGCTTCCGGAAACAGACGCTTGGTGCCCACTCATGATAAAAACTGGCACTTTCCCGATATGCCGTTGAAGTCCACCTTCAACATATTGCCCAAAAACAGGAAACGGCTGCAACCGAAGTTCCGCCCTCGTTGCAACCGTATACCAATCTTACGCAATCAACAATGAAATGTGCCCTTCCCGCACCATCTCCCTACTCGGCAAACCTTTGGAAGGAACGGAAGGAGGGCTTTTCTTCAGAAAAGCCCTCCTTCCACACTCCCCATAGCCTCAAAGCGTATCCGCTCTAGAACACCTTCAATCCGTTCAACAGGATAATAACGATAAGAATAGGAGTGACGTAGCGGCACAGGAACAAGATAGCCTTGGCGCAGGCGAGGTTGTGCAGCGTCCCGCCGTTGGTCAGGGCATCCAGCGCGTCGCTGCGGCTCCAGACGTACCCGACGAACAGGCTCAGAAGCAGGCCGTCCAACGGCAGCATCAGGTTGGAAGACAGGAAATCGTACAGGTCGAACAGGGAAAGCCCGAATACGGTAACGTCAGATAGCACGCTGGTGGACAAGGTCGCGGGAGCGCCGAGCAGGATCAGCGCAAGGGTCATGAGCACGGTTGCGCGGGGGCGGGAAATGCGGAAGGTTTCGGAAAGCCACGCCACCGGCACTTCAAGCAGGGACAGCATCGCGCCCATTGAAGCTACGGCGGACAGGACAAAAAACAACGTGGTGAAAAGCTGCCCGCCGGGCATGGACGCGAACACGGCGGGGATGGTCAGGAACAGCAGGCTTGTCCCGGCCGTGGGTTCAAAACCGAAGCTGAACACGGCGGGGAACACGGCAATGCCCGCCAAAATGGACACCAGCAGATCGCAGACCATCACGCGGACGGCAAGGAACGGCACATGCGTATCCGACCTGAAATAGCTCCCGTATGTGATCATGCAGCCGAACCCGATGGACATTTTGAAGAAAGCCAGCCCCATCGCCATGAGCACCACCGAGCCGTCGATACGCGAGAAATCGGGCATGAACAGGAACTTCAGGCCTTCCATCGCGTTGGGCAAGGTCAGGCTGCGTATGCAGACCACCACAAGCAGAATGAACAAAAGCGGGATCAGGATGCGGGTGGCTTTTTCAATGCCGCCGGACGCCCCCCGCAGGATGACCGAAGCCGTCAGCCCGAGCACCAGCCATTGCCAGAACAGCGACTTCCACGGGCAGGCGAGCAGGGATGAAAAAGCTTCCTTGGCCACGGCGGGATCCTGCGTGTGCACGCTTCCGGTAAGGGCCTTGGGGATATAGGCGAACACCCAGCCCGCCACATCCGAATAAAAGCTCAGGATCGTCACCGCACCGGCAATGCCCAATCCGCCGATAATCCACCAAAACCGGTTCGAGGACAGCGTCTTGAAAGCCTGATACGCATTGGAGCGCGTCGAACGGCCGATGAGCAGTTCCGCGATCATGAGCGGAAGCCCCACAACCAGCGTGGACAGGATATACACGAGGAGAAACGAAGCGCCGCCGTGCTCGCCCGTCAAGGCGGGGAATTTCCAAATATTGCCCAATCCGACCGACGATCCGAGCGTGGCCGCCAACATGCCAAGGCGTGAAGCAAACAGATCGCGAGAGGTTTCCGCCATAATCAGCTCCGATAAAATAAGGGCGTGTCCTAGAAAGGCAGCCGTGAAAAGAAGGCCCGTGAATATCACGCCGACGGGATTGAGGCAAGAAACAGTGCCATTTCATCCCTTTTCCAGTCCAACAGGCCTGTTATCCGCGAGGCCGGCACAGCGGATTCGCCGCGCTCCAGCCTCTCTAGTGCCGTACGCTTTTACAGCGTATTATGCTACGGGAAAAACACCCCACCCAAGACCAGCCGCCTTATGCAGACGCGGCAAAGGAGTCCCCATGCTTCCAGCCATATCCCCGCAAGAAGCTTTCGAGCGTTTTTCCAAGGGCGAAGCCAGGCTTGTCGACATCCGCGAAACCGACGAGTACACCCAAGAGTTCGTGCCGGGTTCCCGGCTGATCCCGCTCTCGATCATCGCCAAACACCCTCTGAAGGACGCCGACGCCCCGGACAAGCCCATCGTCTTCTTCTGCCATTCGGGCAACCGTACCGCCAACGCTTCCGATCTGCTGGAGCGCCTCGCCGGCGACGTGCAGGCCTATCGTCTTGACGGCGGCATCTCCGGCTGGGAGAAGGCGGGGCTTCCCGTGGAGCATATCTCCTCAACCATCCCTCTGTTCCGTCAGATTCAGATCGCGGCCGGTTCCCTGGTGCTCATCGGCGTCATCGGCAGTGCCTTCTGGCATCCGTTCTTCTGGCTGTCCGCCTTTGTCGGCGCGGGGCTGGTCTTCGCCGGGATTTCCGGGTTCTGCGGCCTCGGCGTGCTGCTTTCGCACATGCCGTGGAACCGGCGTTGAACCGGTTATCCGGAAAATAAAAAACAGCGGTGCCCCAAGGCAGCGATACCCTGTGCGGCGTCTTGCCTGTGGGGGCGAACCGTTTCAGCGGGATAGGATCTTTCAGCCTACGCGCCTTCTGACCGGGGCTTCTTTTCACCGGGAGAAGCTTTCGACACGGCACACCAATGGCTGGGGGGCGGGACAAAAGGGAGCGGCCCAAGCCCGCAGCCCATCCGGTTCCCCACCCCATGCCGCTGTTCCCCGGGATTTGGCCCAAACGCATCAAGCCGTCCATACCCTGTTTGGGGTACGGGCGGCCTGGTCATTCTATGATTAAGCATATGGCTATCCCCGTGCGGGGGCGAGGCGGTTACATATCAGCGTCCAGCGTAGCGAGCTGTGCCCTGAGTTCCAGTTTTCTGGTATAGTTGGAAAGGAAATGGTGCACGTCTTCACCCTCGGGAACTTTTCCGGCGAGCTGCGCCGCAAGGATTGCCTGTGTGGAACGGGCCATTTTTTCCTCGACTTCGCGGATCTGGCTCAACAGGTTGGCCCGCTGCTTAGCCGTGGCATAGGTTCTCTGGCGGCGCTCAGCGTCAAGGATGATCACATTGTCCTCGACCCGTCTCTGCTCCTCGCCGAACGCCCTAACCAGCGGGGCGATATGAACATCATAGCCATCTTTCCCGAACAGCGTGTTTTCCCGACCATCTTCCCAATAAATGACCCCTTGCCCAGCCACCCATTCGATCTTGTGGATAGTCGGATCGAACATACCGGGATCCAGTTCGAAAGCCATGCCGTTGATCACGACTACATGTTCATGCCCGTGTACGGTGATGATGTCCACGCTGATGTTCTCTCTTTCCATATCAGACCTCACCCGGATCTCCGCCGGGCATTGCTTCTTGTAGCAGTCCGGCCACCCATTGCCAAGAGTTGCGGCATAAAAAACCTCGATCCCCCCTTGAAAAGCCGTTTTTCGACGGCCTGCCGTGCGGGCTCCGTTTTCGTCGGGATGAGCAGGGCGGCCCTTTTTTGGGATTTCCCTGCGGCTTTTTCTTGACACGGCCTTTTTCTGAGTTATGCTCATTTGAACATTATTCGGAGATGCACATGGCAAGGCCCAGAAATTGTCGCTACGTCGAACGCAAGCCCCACGTGACCTATTTCAAGCCGCGCGGGATCCCCATGACCGAACTCACGGAAACGCTGTTGACCGTTGAAGGTCTGGAAGCCTTGCGCCTTGCCGATCTGGAAGGGCTCACCACCGGAGAAGGCGCTGAACGGATGCGCGTTTCGCGCCACACCTTCGGCCGCACGCTGGCCGAAGCCCGGCGAGCCGTGGCCGATGCGCTCGTCAACGGACGGGCACTGTGCATCGAAGGCGGGACTTACGCCGTCCTGCCGCCCCAACCCGAGGCGGACAAGCCTCACAAGGAGTTTCACATGCAGAAAGTTGCCGTTTCCAGCGAAGGCCCTTCGCTCGACGATATGGTGGACCCGCGCTTCGGGCGGGCGGGCGGTTTCGTCATCGTGAATCCCGAGACGATGGAAACGTCCTACCTCGACAACGGGGCCTCCCAGACCATGGCGCAGGGCGCGGGCATTGAAACCGCCGAGCGCATGTCCGCCGCGGGCGTGACCGTGGTCCTCAGCGGCTACGTCGGCCCCAAGGCGTTTGAGGCCCTCAAGGCCGCCGGAATCAAGGTTTGTCAGGATCTGGACGGCATGACCGTCCGTGAGGCCGTGGAAAAATACAAAAACGGGGACGCGCCCTTCGCCGACGCGCCCAACAAGTAGGCCCGCCATGCGTATCGCCATCGCCAGCGGCAAGGGCGGCGCGGGCAAGACCACGGTTACGGCGTCGCTCGCGTCGGTCTGGGACCGCCCCTTCATCGCAGTGGACACGGACGTGGAGGCCCCGAACCTGCACCTGTTCCTGCCCCCCGCCGTGGAAGCCTCGGAAACCGTCGGACTGGAAGTCCCCATCCTCGATCCCGAGCGCTGCACCCTGTGCGGAGCCTGCCGCGCCATCTGCCGCTACAAGGCCATCGCCCAGTTCGCTTCGCGCCTCACGATCTTTACGGACATGTGCCACGGCTGCGGCGGCTGTTTCGCCGTTTGCCCCTCCCAAGCCCTTACGCCCGGCAGCCGCGAACTCGGCGTGCTGGATCAGGGGACCGTGCTGGAAGGCCGGGGCCGCTTCCTCATGGGGCGCTCCCGCATCGGGGAAGCCATGACCCCGCCGCTCCTGCGCGCCCTGCGTAAAAAACTGGATCTGATGCTCACGGCGATCCCCGCCGACGCCCTCATCGATTCGCCCCCCGGCGTAAGCTGTCCCGCCATGACCGTTGGCCTCGACGCCGACGCCGTCCTGCTGGTGGCCGAGCCCACGCCGTTCGGATTCCACGATTTCCGGCTGGCGCATCAGGCTTTCCGGCAGATCGGAAAGCCCGTGGCCGTAATCATGAACCGGGCCGCCATGCCGGGCAATGCCGAGGGAGACGGCGCGCTGCGCGCGTATTGCGCGGAACAGGGCCTTCGCGTGCTCGGCGAGCTGCCCTTTGATCGCGCCGCCGCCGAAACGTACGCAAAGGGACGCCTCATTGCCGCAACCTCGCCGGAATGGAGGGTGCGGTTCGAATCCCTGCGCGATGCCGTGCTGACGTTCGCCGAAGGAGCCTGTCATGCGTGAGATCGTCGTCATCAGCGGCAAGGGCGGCACGGGCAAAACGTCCGTCTGCGCGAGCCTTGCCCATCTGGCCCAGAACAAGGTCGTCTGCGATCTCGACGTGGACGCGCCCGACATGCACATCCTGCTTGATCCGCAGGTCCACACCCGCGAGGCGTTCGTCTCCGGCAACGAAGCCGTCATCGACAGGGATGCCTGCCGCCGTTGCGGGATCTGTTTCGAGCACTGCCGTTTTGATGCTGTGAAAAAGGACGGAGACGCCTACGGCATCGATCCCCTGCGCTGTGAGGGCTGCGGCGTGTGCGTGGCGCTCTGCCCGGCCAAGGCCATCGCCTTTCCCGAAAAGGAGTGCGGCGAGTGGTATGTCAGCGACACGCGCTTCGGCCCGTTCGTCCACGCGCAGCTCTATCCGGGACAGGAAAATTCCGGGCGGCTCGTGACCCTGCTCAAACAGCAGGCCCGCGAGCTCGCCAAACGGCAAGGGCTTGATCTCGTCATTTGCGACGGCTCGCCGGGCGTGGGATGCCCGGTCATCAGCTCGCTCTCCGGGGCGAGCCTCGCCGTGGCTGTGGTGGAGCCCACGCCTTCGGGCCGTCACGACTTCGAGCGCGTCGCGGCCCTGTGCGACCACTTCCGCATCCCGGTCGCGGTCCTCATCAACAAGGCGGATCTCAACCATGAGGAAGTACAGGCCATTACCCGGCTTGCCGACGACAAGGGCTACACCGTCGTGGGAGCACTGCCCTTTGATCCGGCGGTAACGGGAGCCATGATCCGGCGCAAGGCGCTGACCGAGACGGATTCGCCGCTCGCGTCCACGCTCTCCGCCATCTGGGGCCGTATCCGCGAACTGGCTTACGCACCTCGAAAGCGCGGCTGATCCGCCCTGCGGCAGCGGCGTTTGCCAATACTTTAACCAACAGGAGTCAATCCAATGAGCACGTCTACTCTCGCTATCCCTTCCGCACTTCCCGGGGGCCTTGAAGCCGGTATGGGTATGCATTTCGGCCACTGCGACATCTATACCATCGTGCAGATCGAGGACGGCGCGATCAAATCCGTGGGCACCCTGCCCAACGTGCCCCACCAGCAGGGCGGCTGCCTCGCCCCTGTGCAGCATCTTGCCTCCCACGGCGTAACCGCGCTCCTCGCCGGTGGCATGGGTATGCGTCCGCTCATGGGCTTCCAGCAGGCGGGCGTTTCCGTCTACTATGCGGGCAATTATCCCACCGTCGGTTTGGCCGTGCAGGCGTTCCTCGACGGCAAGCTCCCCGCCTTCTCCACCGAATTCACCTGCGGCGGCGGGAATCACTAGAGCATTGGGAATTGGAGGGGGTGCGGGAGAACCTTTCTGGAGAAAGGATCTCCCGCACCCCCTCCAAACCTCCCCCCCCACCCTCTCCAAAGACTTTCGCGCTTATCGAATCCCTGTCCGCAGTTTTCCCGGGAATCGAAGTAGGGAAGATCCCCTTTACCATTATTGTTGCATTGTATGAGGAATCATTATGGAACTGCTGCTCGTCACGCCTCGCCCCGAAGTCTGGAATGAATGCCTGCCGGTGTTTCAGCGCGGGGACAACACGCTCCAACAGGCCGCATCGCTGGAAGATGCCGCGCCGATCATCCGCGACACGCCGCCCGTTCTCGCCATCCTCGATCTGGAGCTTGAAGGAAAGGCTCTCCGTCAGGCCGTCATCGACATCATGATGATCAACGCCAGCGTCCACACCGCCGTCGTCAGCGACATGGACCCCGACGAATTCCACGAAGCCACGGAAGGGCTCGGCATCCTCATGCCCCTGCCCACTTTCCCCAAGGCCGACGATGCCGAACGCCTCCTCAAGGCTCTTGCCGGGGTCATGTAGGGTCGCCGTACCGCGCCCCCTATGGCGAAACGCCTTGTGAGGGGCATGCGCCTTCGGCTCCGCTGGAGCGGAGGGCGCTTCTCCGTTGGGAAGAGTACGAACATCAGCTTATTGCCGTTTCCGCTCCGACCAGACGGGACCTCTTTGAACCCGATTCATATCCGCCTTGAATACCAAAGGGATGGACAGCACGCCCACGTGCTGGTAACCAAAGGGGAAACTCCGTATCCGGGCGGGAGGGCACATGCGTTCCATCGTATTCAGCACGGTTTCCCATCTAGATATGTACACCGGCGAAGATCGGAAAGACCGCTGGCGCCCTCTGCTGGAGCTGCTGCGCATTCACGACTTCAAGGTGGACAGGCTGTATTTCTTCATCAGCCACCTGTACCGGCACATCGTCCCCACGCTGGTCAAGGACATGAACAACGTCTGCCCGGAGACCGAGATTGTCCCCGTGATCACCAACCTCAACGGCGTGCTCACCTACGAGGACATCGCCCCGGCCTACAAGGTGTTCAGCGCCTACTTTGAACAATACCGCTTCGATCTGAGCAACGAGCGGTATTTTTTTCATCTGGGGCCGGGCAACCTGTTCCAACATGCGCTCATGCTGATCATGCTGTTCCACTTCAAGCGCCTGCCCTTCCAGATGCTCCGTCTGGCCCCCAACCCGGAAAAGCCGGGCGACATCATCATGGAGATCTACGAGGGGGATATCCGCAAGTGGATCGCCAGCATCGCGGATTCGGAAAAACGCAATGTCGCGGCCCAGACATTCCTCAAGTCGTGCATCGAAACCCGAAACCCCGTATTCAACAAGCTGATCGAAGAAATGGAGCATGTGGCCACCCACTCCACCGCGCCCGTCCTGCTTTCCGGCCCCACCGGCTCCGGCAAATCCCATCTTGCCAGAAAAATTTACGAACTCCGCTACAATAAAGGACTAGTCCCGGGTTCCTTCGTCGAAGTGAACTGCGCGACACTGCAGGGCGAAAGCGTGCTTTCCAACCTGTTCGGCCATGTGCGCGGCTCCTTTACCGGCGCGACGACGGTGCGTCAGGGGCTGCTCAAGACGGCGCATGAAGGCATCCTCTTCCTTGACGAAATCGCGGAGATCCCGCTCCAGATACAGGTGATCCTCCTCAAGGCCATCGAAGAGAAAAAATTCTACCCCTTCGGATCGGATACGCCGGTACACAGCGACTTTCAGCTTATCTGCGGCACGAACCGGGATCTTGCCGAAGAAGTCCGGCAGGGGCGCTTCCGCCTCGACTTGTTGTCACGCATCAACATGTGGCATTTCCGGCTTCCCGCACTCAGGGAACGGTTGGAGGACATCGAGCCGAACATCAACTACGAACTTGACCGCCACACGCGGCTGAAAGGCTTCAAGGCGGATTTCCTGCCCGAAGCGCGGGAACGCTATCTGAACTTCGCCATGTCGCCCGAAGCCATCTGGCCGGGGAACTTCCGCGACTTGTCCTCGTCCATCGAACGGATGCAGAGCTACGCCCTCGGCGGCATCATCAACGAGGAGCTTGTGGAGGAGGAGATCATCCGGCTGCGTGCGATATGGCATACCCCGGCCCTCGCCGAGCTTCCCGCCCCGAAACAGGGGGTCCCGCTGCTGTCAAGGCTGTTCACCCCCTCCCAGCTTGATCAGATGGATCTGTTCGACAAGATACAGCTGGAAAACGTCATCAGGGTATGCTGTGACTGCTCCACACGCACGGAGGCCGGACGTAAACTGTTCGGCGTTTCGCGTGGCCGAAAAAAACATGCCGACGATACGACCCGGCTCAACAAGTATCTCAAATCGCAAGGCGTCACATGGGAGCAGATCCAGTCGTTGCGGTACCGCTGACCCGGACGGCTTGCGCGGGCATTGTTCCCGAGGCCTAAAAAAGTTGCGGCAAGGCACGGGAACCGCTTCCGTGATGCGGGGATACCTTCCATGACACGAGCGGCAAGGCAATCAGGGCGGAAGGCAATCTTCTCAGCAGGAGGATGCTTCCCGCCTTTTGGCTGGAACGGGGAAGTTGCCCGGCGGCCCTCCATGAAAGGGGTCTTTGTAGCGGAAGGGGTATCTTCCTTTACGGAAGGCCGCCGGGGTATGGGGGGGAAGTATCGGGGGAGCGATCAACGGGAAGAGACAAGCAGCATGACCGCCAGCCCGGTGAAAACGCAACCGGCGGCACGGTTCAGGAACAGCTGCCCCTTGACGGAACTGTTGAAACGCCCGGCGACCCGTCCCGCAAGCAGTGACACGCAACCAAAGACCAGCAGCGTGGCAAGCTGGAACAGCGCGCCAAGGACAATGATCTGCGCCGTAAGGCCGCCCCGCGCGGGATCGGCGAACTGAGGCAGGAAAGCAAGGAAGAACAGCGTCACCTTGGGGTTGGTGATGTTCATGATCACCCCTCTCCGGTACAGCGTGCCGTATCCGGGGAATTGCGCCTTCTGGAGTGAAGCCTTTGAGGTTCCGCTGCGGAAAGAGAGCCACGCCAGATACAGCAGATAGGCGGCCCCCGCGAATTTCAGCATATTGAACGCCGTTTCCGAACTCTGGAACAGAGCGGCGACCCCAAGCGATACGGCGGTGATATGTACGAACAGACCGGTGATCAGCCCGCAGGTCGTGGCGAACCCCGCACGCGCGCCGTACAGCGCCGATTGCGTCAGCACAAAAAGGATGTCCGGTCCGGGGGCGAGCCCCATGACCACCGATGCAACAAAAAAAGCCCCTAGCGTTTCAACTGGCGGCATAGCCTTTCCTTTACTTGCTCAGGCGGGAAAAATTCCGCCCTCTTCTCTTCAGGCGAGGTGTTGCGGGATTCTAGGGTTCCAGTGTTTTCCGGCCCGTGCCGACCGCCCAATAGCCACATCAAGGATACCGACCCGTAAAGCCGGGAGGTTCCCGGCTTGTGCCGATCGCCCCGTGTAATGCCGGACAGCGAACCTTCAGGCGGAAAACGCAGCCGGACAATCAAAGACCACCCGCAACACATCTCGTGAAAGCCGGGAGGAGAGCCTCCCCCCGGCGGATTTTACAGAGCGGATCAGTCCTTCGCCGTTTCCTCGGAAGCGGCCTTGAAACCGCGCTCGAAGCAGTTCAGGTTGCTTTCCACAAAGGCGGGCTTGCCGTTCTTGCGGATCGCCTCCATCTGGCTCTCCTTCGTAAGCGGCATGTCCGCGGCCCCGTACAGCGCACCGAGCATGACCATGTTCAGGCCGAGCGGGTTGCCCGCTTCCAGCGATTCCTTGCGGGCGTCGAACGCGATCACGCGGCCCACTTTGGCGCGCAGGCAGGCAAGCAGCTCATCGACGGGGGGATATGCCGCCGAACCGCCGGGAATGAACGGCACTACAGGCGCGGTGTTGGTGATCACGATGGTGTCGGCATTGGCCTTGCTCAGGGCGCGCACGGCTTCCATCGGCTCGAAGGCCAGCAGGATGTCCGCGCAGTTGTCGGAAATGGTGGGGCTCTGCGCGCCGCCGAGCACGACCGTGGATTCCACCACGCCGCCTCGCTGGGCCATGCCGTGGGTTTCGCTCATGAGGACGGGCACGCCCATGCTCAGAGCGGCCTCGCCGATCATTTTGGAGGCCAGCACATTGCCTTGCCCTCCCACGCCCACAATATAGATTCTCAAGGTATTCATGACGGCTCCTTACTTATTTTTGGGGACGGATCGCATTGTTCGGGCAAACTTGGGCACATACGGCGCAGCCGATGCACTGGACTGGATCGATGGACACCTTGCCGTCCCGAAGCTGGAAGGCCGGACAGCCGAACGTGTCCACACAGGTATGGCAGTTGACGCAGCGTTCCCCGTCGATGCCGAACACGGGTTTCTTGGCCTTGGACAGGCGGCGCATGTGCAGCGGGCAGGGTTCGCGGCAGATGATCACGGAAACGCCGTCGTGATCCAGCGCGGCGCGGGTCGCTTCCGCCACCTTCTTAAGGTTGGTGGGCCGGACGGTCTGGATGTGCTCCACGCCGAGCGCCCTGATGACGGCTTCCATGTCGATGCTGGTCAGCGGAGGCGTGCCCGGAGCCTGCGGCAGGGACGCGTCGCGGCCCGGTGAAGGCTGATGCCCGGTCATGGCCGTAACCATGTTGTCGAGGACGACCAGCACGAAACGGTGGTGGTTGTAGACGGCGTTGGCGATCCCGGTCAAACCGGAGTGGAACAGCGTGCTGTCGCCGATGAAGCCGACGATGCGCTGTTCCGCCCCGACCGCCAGTTCCAGACCGGCGGGCATGGAGGCCGCCGCGCCCATGCACACGCCGATGTCGGCCATGCGCAGAGGCGGCATGAATCCGAGGGAGTAACACCCGATGTCCGTGGCGAAGATGACGTCCCGGCCTTCGCAGCCGAGTTTCACGCCATAGTAGGACATGCGGTGCGGGCAGCCCGCGCACAGGGACGGAGGACGGTTGACCAGCTGCGGGGCATCCGTGAGATCCAGCGGCGCGGGGGTCACGTCGGCGACGCCGAAGGCTTCGGCTACGGCGGCGCTCACACGGGCGGGGGTATATTCGTACAGCGTGGAAAGGTCGGCGGTCCCCTTGCCGAGGATGGTCAGGGTAAGGCCGTTCTTCTGCGCCATCGCGCGGAGGGCTTCCTCAACCAGCGGCTCCAGCTCCTCAAGCACAAGCACCGTATCCTTGCCGCGCAGGAATTCCAGCAGGGCGTTTTCAGGCAGAGGCCACGCCATGCCGAGGCGGAACACGCCCACGGTATCCGAAAGGCCGCATTCCTTCACGGCATCAAGCACATAGTTGACCGCGGCACTGCTGGCGACCACGCCGAGGCGCGTATCCGCCGGGCCTTCCACACGGTTGAACGGGCTGGCGTCGCTCACCGGAACCAGGCTGCGCATACGCTCGACCAGACGCTTGTGATGGCGCACGGCATTGCCCGGCAGCGGCACGAACGCGTAATCCTTTTCATAGTGGCGCGGCCCGGCCTTGGGGCGGATGTCGCCAAGCTCCACCACGCCGCGGCTGTGCGCCACGCGGGTGGTCGCCCGAACCATCACGGGCATCCCCATTTGCGCCGAAAGTGCGAACGCCGCCACGGTCATATCCTTCATTTCCTGCGCGGTGGCGGGTTCGAAGCAGGGAAGCCCGAACAGGCGGGCATACTGCCGATTATCCTGCTCGTTCTGGCTGGAGAACATGCTCGGGTCGTCGGCGCTGTACACCACGAGGCTCCCACGGACGCCGAGATACGTCAGCGTGCCGAGCGGATCGGAGGCGACGTTGAGGCCGACGTGCTTCATGGCGGTCAGACAGTTCAGGCCGCCCATGGACGCGCCCGCAACGGCTTCCATCGCCACTTTCTCGTTGGTGGCGAAATCCATGCGGAAACCGCCCGCGCCCTGCAATTCGTACAGCAGGTTGCTCACTTCCGAGGAAGGGGTGCCGGGATAGCAGCTCGCGTAGTCGAGCCCGGCTTCATACGCGCCCCGCACGAGCGCCTCGTTGCCCATGAGCAACGCCTTTTTGCCGATTTCACGTTCGAGAAGCACTGACATAACGTCTCCTTTATCGTGTTGATTCCATACATAGTGTTATGGGGTTCCGCCTGCGGCTGCCTGCGCCCTTTCGAGGCGCGGAGACCTTCGCCGCTGGCGGCCTCCTTCCACCCATCAACCATTCTGAGAAGAAAGGGAGGCGGGGGAAGGGCAGCCCTCCCGTGCAACCGATTCTCTCTTATGGGCCTTTTCCCTGAGCACGACCGCCGGGGCGACGCCCAGCAGGGTTATGGCCGCAGCCACATAAAGGGCCACGAGGTAATCTCCGGACCATGCCCGGATCAGGCCGCCGATGAACGGCCCGCACACCGAGGCGACCATGAGCGGGCTCGTGCTGAACCCGTAGTTCACCCCGAAGTGGCGCGGCCCGAAAAAGGCCATGATCAAGGCCGCAAGCTGGGGAATGGTCCCGCCGAACGCCAGTGCCACCGGAACCGCCGCAATCAGGAAGCCCGCCATGCCGAACCGGGACGGCAGCGCCGCCAGCAGCACCAGCCCGCATCCCATGAACACGGCGTCCAGCCCCATGCCCCACGCCCGGCCGAACCGATCGTGGACGTATCCGAAGAACAACCGGCCCACGCCGTTCGCTATCGCGTACACGCCCATGCCGAGCCCGGCCTGAGCCGCGGTCAGCCCGCATTCCAGCGCATAGGGAACGATGTGCCCGATGATCATCAGCCCGCCGATCTGGATCGTCAGCATCCAGCCCCAGATCATCCAGTAGGACGGCGTATGGAGCATGTCCCGCAGGCCGACGCCGTCGCCCTCTTCCTTGCCGGGAGCCGCTTCGGGCATACGCAGGAACAGCGAGCCGAGCACAATGATGCCAAGGAAGAGCACCGCCAGCGCCATGAACGTGCTGGAAACGCCCACCTTGCCGATGAGCCAGCCCGCGCCGACCGTCCCGAACAGGAGCGTGCCGAGCGCAAGGGCCATCGTCAGCAGGCCGCTCACCAGCCCCTTGCGCTCAGGATACCAGCGCAGGCATACGGCGGCGGGGACAAGGTTCACGATGCCGATGCCGAACCCGGACACCACCCCGTAGCTGAGGTAGAGACCGATCACGGAGTCGATGCGCGACGCCCACAGCAGCCCGACGCACAGCAACGCGCCGCCGATCTGCACCGCACGGGCGGGCCCGAACCGGAGAAGCTTTCCCCCGGCGAACATGCCGAGTGAGAAGAAGGTGATCATGAAAGTGAAGGTCAGGGACGTCTCGGGACGCTGCCAACCAAAAGCCTGTTCCAACGGGACCACGAAAATCGACCACGCATACAGAACGCCGCAGACCGTGCACAGCACAAGCCCCGCCAACAGGATGATCAGACGGCTCGGCGTTTTCATGATGCCTCCGTCCGCTCCGCAAAGGTATGCGCTTCTTCTTCGCCGCGCAGGACGCGCAGTACGCCGAGGGCGAGGGATTCCATCTCGTTTTCGCCGGGCAGCACATGTACCGGAGCGAGGAAGGACACACGCTCCGCCACCCAGTCCGTGAGCATCCGGGAGCGGGCGACGCCGCCCGTAAGCAGAATGGCGTCGAGGCGGCCCCGTGTCACCACGGCGAGCTTGCCGATATTTTTCGCCAGATTGTGGGCCATGGCCTCGTAAACCAGCGCGGCCTTCCCGTCACCCTCGTGGATGCGGCGCTCGATTTCCCGCGCGTCGGACGTCCCGAACCAGTCCATCAGCCCCCCCTTCCGCTGCATCCGGCGCATCATCTCGGGGAAGGTGACGCCGTCCTGCGTCGCCATTTCCGCAAGCTGGAAGCACGGCAAGCCGCCGGAACGCTCGGGCGCGAACGGCCCTTCATCGTCGGAAATCATATCCACGACACGCCCGCCCACATGCAGGGAAAGGGTGATCCCCCCGCCCATGTGCGCGACAATCAAGGATAGATTGGGGTATTTCGCATTGTTCTGCGTGGCGTAGCGCAACGCGCAGGCCCGCATGTTGAGCATGTGCCCCACGCTCTTGCGCTCTATGGACGAAAACCCGGTGATGCGGGCGATGGGATCCATTTCGTCCACGGTGACGGGATCATAGATGAACGCCGGGATGCCGAGCGGCCTCGCCACAGCGTCCGCAAGCACGGCCCCAAGGTTTGAGGCATGTTGCATGACCGGACGGTGGCGCAGCACGTCGAGCATGGCATCATTGACACGATACGCCCCGGAACGCACCGGCGGCAGCAGCCCACCCCGCCCCACACAAGCGTGCAGGGACGCGGGATTAATGCCTTTTTCCGTCAATACGTCGAGCAGCAGGCGGTGGCGCAGCTCAAACTGCTCCATGACCGCCGGGGACAGTTTGGCGGTATCGTGGTCGCGGCTTTCCACAAACAGCGGGGCCTCGTCCTCGTACACGGCGATTTTGGTCGAGGTGGACCCCGGGTTGATCACAAGAATGCGAAACATGCTGACCTCACAGGCAATTAGGCGTTCCGGGCGGCGAGGCATCCCAACGCGGTGGCATACAGTTTGGCGGACGGCGGCTCCGAGCGCGAAGTCATGACCACGGGCGCGGCTGCCCCGAGGATGAGCCCGGCCACCTGACTGCCCTTGAGGAAGTGCAGCAGCCCCTTGATCGTCACGTTGCCCACTTCCATGATCGGCATGAGGAAAATATCGGCGTCGCCGGAGACCCGGCTTTCGATGCCCTTGTGCAGGGCGGATTCGCGGTTCAGGGCCACGTCCATGGCAATGGGACCTTCAACGATGCATTGCGTGGGGAACTCGCCCCGTTCCCATGCCTCGACCAGCCCGGCGGCGTCGATGGTCGCGGGATTGTGCGGATCGACGCGCTCGTTGGCGGCGAGGCAGGCGACCTTGGGGCATTCGTAGCCCCACGAACGCAGAGCCAGCAGCGCGTTGGCGAGGATGTCCTTCTTGGCGGCAAGGTCGGGATTGATGTTCATCCCGCCGTCGGTACTGTAGATGAGCTTGTGATAGCCCGGCAGTTCCACGGCGGCGATGTGCGACAGCCTCCGGCCCGTGCGCAGCCCTTCTTCCTTGTTCAGCACACCGCGCAGGAAGTCCGAAGAGTTGAGCATACCTTTCATGAGTACCCCGGATTCCCCGCCGCGCACCGAGCGCACGGCCTCCCGCAGCGCCGTCGCGGGATCGGCGGCATGGCGGAGTTCGGCCCGGCCCTCGATGCCCGCCTGTTCAACCAACGGGCGTACAACCGCCTCATCACCGTACAGGATAACGTCGGCCAGCCCTTTATCCAGAGCCATGCGCGCGGCTTCCACGGTTTCACTGTCCGCGTTCGCCACGCACACCACTGTCCGGGGCATGGCCTTCACCTTGTCGATCAGTTCCGAAAAATGTTGCAGCATGAAAAGGCTCCTGTGGAAGAAAGCGGGAATACGGGAAAAGGAATGCTCTTTGAGAACGGCGTTCCGCCCTCCTCCCTGCGTCCCTTCCCCCACCGTCCAAAACGATTCGGGCGACGGGGCCTGGACAAAAACTTTCTTTATAATATATTGTTTTTATTAATTATTTTATCTTAACAAAGGGTACAAAGCTCCTACCCTTCCCAAAAAGGAGGGAACAAACAGCGAGACACCGGCCCACAAAGGGGACGTCAGCCGCGCAAAGCTAATCGGAATAGTCGGCCAACACGCCGTTCACCACGAAACGGGGCGGCTGGCCATGAACGAGTACACGCTCCAAGTTTTCAAGCGCCTGAGAGAGCATCCGCCCGAACGCGGCGCGGGTTACGCCCGCGAGATGCGGCGTCAGCAGGACGCGTTCGGCGGGAATGGACAAGAAAGGATTTTCGGCGCGCCCGTCGTCCGCAAAGCAGTCGAGCGCCGCGCCGCGTATCCGCCCTTCCGCGAGGATACGGGCCAGATCCGCTTCCACCACCACACCGCTCCGGGCCGCGTTGATCAACAGGGCATGGGGCTTCATGGACGAAAGCAGGTTGTAATCCACAAGGTTGCGGGTACTGCCGTTGAGCGGGCAATGCAGGGAAACCACGTCGCACTCGGCGAACAGCTCCGCCACATCCATACGCTCGACCCCGTTTTCAGCCGCGAACTCTTCAGGCCAGAAGGCGTCGCAAGCGGCCACGGAACACCCAAAAGCCTTGGCGAGCGGGACGACCGCGCGCCCGATATTGCCGAGCCCGAACAGCCCGATCCGGCATCCGCGCAGCTCAAGGCCGCCCTGCTCCAGAAGTTCGGCACGCGAAGCCGCATAGCGTCCGCGGCGGATTTCCCCGTCGGCCCATGCGAGGCCGCGCTGGAGGTTCACAATGGCGGCCATCACGTATTCCGCGACCGAGGACGCGTTCATGTTCGGCGAATTCGATACCGGAATACCGAGCTCCGCCGCCGTGAGGTGGTCAACGGAATCAAAGCCCGCGCCCGTGGTCTGGATGAAGCGGATGGACGGCATCCGTTCGAGGCAGAAGGCGTCCACATACGGCTGGGACGGCGGGAGCAGAAGCGCCTGCGCGCTCTCTGCCGCCGCGATCAGGACGTGGCTGCCGTTGGGAGGCAAAAAATGCAGAGAAAGGGTTTCCGGAAGGGTCATACCGGATTCCGTAAACCGGGAACGGGGGAGCAGGCTGAGGACCTTCATGGCGTTCTCCTTTTCGCCTCTTGAACGGCAACGTCTTTCGCGCTTCGCGACGACACGCTTTTTGTTTCGCTTCCGGGGAAAGCGCCGCAACGCCTCCCCGAAAGCATCCGGGGACGGAACCCCCGCCATGCGGGGATCCCTCTTTCACTTACCGCATCATGGCGGGCAGCCACGTGCTCAGCGGCTCAAAGGCGATGCAGAAGCCGAGGCACAGGAAGAACGCAAGGACGAAGGGTATCGAGGAGCGGTACACCAGCGAGAGCGGAACATCCGCCAGTTCCTTGGCGACGAACAGGCTGACGCCGAAGGGTGGGGTCATGCCGGCCATGGTCACGAGGATATTGATGATGACGCCGAACCAAATCAGGTTCCAGCCGAACAGCGCGGCGAGCGGCAGGAAGATGGGCACACAGATGAGCATCAGCGGGATGGCCGGGATAAAACAGCCGAGCAGGCTCATGCACACGATGATGGCGAACATGACGGCCATGGGCGGCATGTTCATGGAGGCGATGACGCCGGCGAGGATCATGGGGATCTTGCTCATGGTCATGAAGTAGCTGAACACGCCCGCGCCGCCGAGGACTGTAAAGGCCATGCTGATCGTCTTGCCGGTATCGTTGAGGCCGCTGGTGACGATGGACCAGCTCAGGCGGCCCATGACGAGGGCGAGAAACACGGTCGTGAACGCGCCGATGCCGCCGCCTTCCGTGGCCGTGAACATGCCGGCGTAGATGCCCCCGATGACCACGATGAAGATGATAATGATGGGCAGGCCGGTCTTGAGCGAAACGAGCCGTTCATGCATGGGCACGCGGGGCAAGGCGGGGGCCAGCTCGGGATTGCGCCAGACCATGATCATGATGACGACGATGAAACAGGCCATGCACACGAGGCCGGGGAACACGCCGGCGATGAACAGGTCGGCGATGCTCTGTTCCGCAAGGACGCCGTAGATGATGAAATTCGAGCTCGGCGGGATGAGGCTGCCGATGCCGCCGGAACAGGCCAGCGTCCCGATGGCCAGCTTGTCGTCATAGCCGTGCCGCCGCATTTCGGGCAGGGCGATGGTCATCATGGCGATACAGCCGACCAAGGCGTCGCCCACCACCGCGCCGAGGGCGGTACAGGCGCACACGCTGGCTATGGCGAGGCCGCCGCGGAAATGGCCGCACCAGTTGCGGGCCGTGCGGTACAGGTCTTCGCCGAACCGGCTGTAGAAACAGAGGAAGCCCATCAGCAGAAAGAACATCAGGGGCGCCCACGTGTAACTGCTGCACGTGGAGAACCATGCCGTCCCGAACAGGTTCAGAGCCGCCGTCAGGCCGCGCAGGCTGGCGATGAAGACGAGCGAGGTCCCCATGAGCGCGAAGGCCACGGGCATCCCCAAGAAAAACATGGTAAACATATACACCATGCCGATGACGCCCTGCGCGGGCGCGCTGATGCCGGGCAGACGCTCGACCGCCACCCAAACCGACAGAGCCACGCCGAGCAGGCCGATGCCGAGCATCAAGAAAGCCGACCCCATCCCGCCGCCCCGGATAATGGCGGCAAGCTGATCCAAAAGATGGCTGAGCATGGCAAGGAACAACAGGACGCATCCGAACACGGCGAACCAGATGAACGGCTTGTAGGACATGTTCCATACCGAGGTGGTGTCGGTGGTGGTCATGGCGTACTTGCCCATGCAGGTTATGCAGAAAAAGACGACCGCAAGGCTCCAGACCGTGGTGATGGCCCCAAGCCGGTTCTTATTGAGTTCGCTCAGCTTGCCGGTCACGATGTCCATGCTGACGTGTCCGCGCCTCCAATAGGTATAGGCCACGGAGGAAAACAGCACCACGGACATGAGCATTTCGGTGATTTCGATGCTGCCGCTGATCGGCGATCCGATAACATAGCGCAGAAGCACATCCGCGAAGGTCAGGATGACCAGACCCATAAAGATATACATGCCGACAGCGCTTATCCTCTGGCAAAACGGTTCCGTGCGCCGTATCAGGGCAGATAGCGATTCCAGCTGGGCGGCCAACGGAGGCGTTTCAATGGCGTTGCTGCTCATAAGTTCAGACCTTGATTGGGGAGGTTGGGCGGCGGGGACCCCCCGCCGCCGTTCGGAACCGATGGCTTACTGCTGCTTGACGTAACGGTAGGCTTCAGACTGACGCCACGGCGTGAAATACTTGGCTTCCAACTGGTGGAACGTCTTCTCCAGTTCGGCGCCCCGATAGCCGGCCTTGTCGAGCGACTTGAACCACGCCTGCGCCGGGACGGCGGCCAGCTTGTCGGCGCGGGCATAATCCTCGTCGGACAGGACATGGACGGTGCCGCCCATTTCCTTGATCCACTTGTCGAGGCTGCCGTACACGTTTTCAGCCCAGAACTTTTCCAAAAGATTGGGGCCGTAATTCTGGGACATATCGTCGACGATGGCCTTGAGGTCGTCGGGCAGGCTGTCGTAGCGTTCCTGATTCATGACCACGTAAAAGGCGGTTCCGGTGATGTTCAACAGCGTGACGTGCTTGACTTCCTCACCGTAGCGCCGGGAAATCAGCGGATCGAAATCCATGACGATACCGTCGATGATGCCGCCCTGCATGGCCTGATACAGATCGGACATGTTCATGCCGACCACGGAAGCGCCGAGGGCCTGCATGGTTTCAAAGCGCAGGCCGCCGCCTTCAAAGCCGAGCTTCTTGCCCTTGATGTCGTCGAGCTTCAGGATGGGCGCGGACTTGGTCATGACACAGTCGCCCACGGGGTAGGCGTGGATGAACATGAGCTTGACGCCCTTGATTTCCTTCTTCAGGACTTCGGGATGGGCCTTATAGAAATCGCTCAGCATCTCATAGGCATTGCCGAGAGCCATGCTGGGGTTGGCGGCGGAAAAAATCTGAGAATGGAAGGGGAACGCGCCGGGGTTGGAGCTGAAAGGCGCTTCGGCCAAGTCCGCTATGCCGGTGCGGACGGAGTCCATGGCGTCGGAACGCTTGCCAAGGGCGTTGGCGAAATAGGGTTCAATCTTGATGCGCCCGTTGCTGCGCTTTTCGAGCTCGTCGCACCAAGGCTTGATGGCATTGACCCACCGCTGATGGATAGGCGGCATCCCAAGGTTGAAAGTCAGCACGATGGGTTCTTCGGCGGCACTCTTCTGCGCGAACAGAGCGGGAAGGCACAGCGCCGCGGCCAACGTCAATGTCAATAATGTCCTCTTCATGGCGTCTCCAGTCGGGTTATACAGTTCCTGTCCTTGGAGCAGAGCCGGAGGGGCCGCCCCTCCGGCCCATTCACACTACAGTGAGGCGACCATCTTCCGGATGCGGTCGACACCTTCCAGACAATCGTCCAGCCCGGTGGCGCAGGAAAGACGGGTGTTGCACCCCGCGTACGGCCCGTATTCGGAACCGGGCACGCAGGCCACATAGTATTCGTCGAGAAGCTTCGCACAGAACCGCACGGGGTCCAGCCCTGTCTTCTCGTGGTTCAGGTAGATGTAGAACGCGCCCTTGGGAGCCGCGAAGGACACGTTGGGTATGGTGGACAGGGCTTCCATCATGGCCTTGCGCCGGATGTCGAACTGCTGGCGCATTTCCTCAACGCAATCCTGCGGGCCGGTCATGGCTTCCACGGCGCCCCACTGGGCGAAGCTGTTGACGGAGAGCACGAAGCTCTGCTGCAACAGGGCCATGCCGCGGATGACTTCGGCTGGTCCGGCAAGGTAGCCTATGCGCCAACCGGTCATGGAATAGGTCTTGGAGAAGGAGCCGAGGATGACGGTACGGTCGCGCATACCCGGTTCGGACGCGATGGAACGGTGTTCGAGGCCGTCATACAGCAAGCGGTCATAGGCTTCGTCGGAAACCACCAGCAAGTTGTTGGCCTTGGCGAAATCGGCGATCTGGCCGAGCTCTTCCTTGGAAAGAACCGCGCCGGTGGGGTTGTGCGGGCTGTTGATGAACAGCATCTTGGTGCGTTCGCCCGCTTCCGCGCCGCCCCAGCCGAAATCGGGGGCCTTGAGCGCATAGGCACGAACCTGCGCGTCGGCGATGGCGGCACAGTTGTAATACAGGCCATAACCGGGAGACGGCAGCAGCACTTCGTCGCCGGGCTCAAGCACGGCCTTCATGGTCAGGAGGATGGCCTGCTGCCCGCCGCAGGTGATCATGACCTCGGTCTTCGGGTCATAGCTGACGCCGGTCTGCCGCTTGATGTGCTCGGCGACGGCTTCGCGCAAGGGCAGGATGCCCATGTTTGGGGTGTAGTGCACGTATCCCTTGTCCAGCGCGGCCTTGGCGGCTTCCTTGATGTGGGCGGGCGTATCGAAGTCGGGGCGGCCGATACTGAAAATGACCACCTTCTTGCCTTCACGCCGGTAGGCTTCAGCCTTCTGGGTGGCGGCATGGATGCTGGAACTGGGGATTTGGCGCGTCATGGCGTTCAAAAAGGATGGCATGACTTTACTCCGCGGTAACGAGGTTGTCGGGCGTGGCGCCGTCCACGTATTGGAACAACTGGTCAACGGACATGCGGGACATGGCGTTGAGCGCATCCGTAGTGAAGGCCCCGGCGTGCGGGGACAGGATCACGTTGTCCAGCGAGAACAGCGGGGAAGCGGTGAGCGGCTCCTGCGAATAGGCGTCGATGATCGCGCCGGAGATGACCTTGCCGCGCAGGGCTTCGTACAGGGCGTCCTCGTCCACGATGCCGCCGCGGGCCATATTGACGAGCAGCGCGGAGGGCTTCATGAGCGCCAGTTCCGCCTTGCCGATGAACCCGGCGGTGGTTTCGTCGAGGGGGCAATGCACGCACACGATGTCCGACTCGGCGAGCAGCTCGTTCAGTTCCCGGCGCTCGATGCCGTACTTGGCGGCAAGGGCTTCGGGCCAGCAGGGATCGGTCCCGAGGAGGCGGGCTTCGAACCCGGCCATCCGGGAAGCCACGCGGCTCCCGATGTTGCCGAGGCCGATGATGCCCACGGTCTTGCCGCAGATTTCACCGCCCATGGTCCGGGCCTTTTCCCACTGCCCGGTCCGCACGGCGTTGTCGCACTGCGGCACGTTGCGCAGGTAGCCGAGCAGCAACGCGAAGGTATGTTCCGCCACGGCCACGCTGTTCGCGCCGGGCGTATTGCAAAGCAGGATGCCGCGCCGGAGCACGGATGGGATGTCGATCATGTCCAGCCCGGTGCCGAGCTTGGCGATCAGCTTGAGGTTGGGGAGCTTTTCCAGCAGCTCGTCGGTGATGGTCAGACTGTTGCCGGTGACGGCGATGTCGGCGGTGGCCAGCGCTTCAACGAAGCCGGGCGTGTTCACGCGCTTCCCGCGCCAGTCCAGCACTTCCAGGCGTTCGTCATCAAGCAGGCGGCGCATCTCGGCGTCGGAGAACTTGGCGAACGGCGGGGCTTCCACAAAAACGGTATGCTTGCTCATGTCCGCTCCGCCTAAACGAGGGTGTATAAGGGGAATTCAAAGGAAACGGCCTGATGGGGGCAGCTGATGCGGCAGTTGCCGCAATGCCAGCACTCACGCTTGTATGCTTCGATGACGTGAGGCGTTTCGTCGTGTTCCTTATCCAGTTCCAGAATGTAGCCGGGGCAATCCTTCACGCAGCGGCCACACTTGACGCATTTCTTGGAATCAAAAACCGGAGGCATGTCGTTTCTCCTTGTGAAAGATGCGGGATCACTCCGTCCAGCCGAACTGGAACGCGCCGTCCTTGCGGGTGAGCACCAGCCCCTTGGCGAGTTCGGGGTCCTTTTCGGGATAATCGGAGAGCTGGTACATGCCCCGCCCGCTTTCCTTGCGCTGGAGACAGGCTTCCAGATGGGCCCGGCACAGTTCGAGCAGGTCGAACGCCTCGTGCAGGCGCATCAGCTCGTGGTTGTTGGTGGCTACAACGCGATCCGTGTAGCTCTCCACAAGGGCGAGCTTTTCGAGAGCGAGACGCATACCGGCCATGTTCCGGCGGTACTTGGCGTAGTAGTCCATGATCTGACGGATGGGATCTTCAAAGTCGTTGTACTTCAGAAGGTTGGTTCCCTTGCGCTCCCAAGGGGCGAGGATTCGGTCGTGTTCGGCCTGCGCTTCCGCGTCGTCGATGACGCCCATCTCGGTGGACGCCGCATCGTTCGCGGCATGGAACGCCGCCACGTAGCCGCAGCACATCGCGCCGGAGAAACTCGTAAAGTTGCTGCCCGCGAACAGGCCCTTCACCGTGGTTTCCAAGCGATCGTCGGCGAGGAGCATCCCGGAAACCGTCATTTCGGAAACTTCCACTTCCAGCGGGGCCTTCTTGAACTCGATGCCGCGGGCCGCGCAGTAATCAAGGTAGGTTTCCTTGTCCGCGGGCATGAGCACGTACTGGAGGTGATGCACGTCCTCGTCGCTGAAGTGGGTCATATCCATATAGAACGGCGGACCGTTGCCCTCGACCTGTTCCTGCCACGTGCCCATGACCTGATTGCGGCGCTTGCCGTTTTCGCCCATCGGGTCATACTTGAACATGAACCGTTCGCCGAGCGCGTTGATTTCCTTGCCGCCCATGTTGTTGATGCCGTTCATGCCGGGCGCGCCCCAACCCTTGGGGATGAGCGTCGCGCGGCCGCTGATGTCGATATTGACCAGCGACGCGCCGATCTGCATGGGCAGGACGAAATAGCTGCCTGTGTTGTACGGCATATGCCAGCAGTTGTAGGGGTTGCCGGTGGAGTTGTTGGTCAGGCGCTGGGGGTGCCAGCCGAGGGAACAGATGGCGGTTTTGCATTCGATGGCGTACACTTCGCGGGTCAGGACGTTGAAGCCCATGCACCCCATGATGTGCCCGCCGCGCTCGAACAGGCGGGTGATGTGGAAGTCGTCGAGGATGTTGACGCCGGACTTGCGCACGCGGCGGGCCAGATGCCGCTTGATGGTCGTGCCGTTGGTGATGTGCAGCCACCACGCGCCGGGCTGGCCGAAGCCGACGGAACGATACCGCTTGCCGTCCTTGATCAGGAATTCCGTATCGACTTCCTCAAGGATTTTCACGCAAGGCTTGATGGCGTCGAACCACTGGTTGAGCTGGGCTTCGCGGTAGCCGAAAGCGGACTTCATGAAGAAGCCGACAAAGGCTTCGCGGGTGTCGTTGGGTTCGTCGGTGCCGAGCGCCGCCATGAAATGGTCGTTGCCGCCGCCGAGGCAGCCGGAGCTTTCCAGCCGCCCCTGCCCCACCATGAGCACGTCGGCCTTAAGTTCCGCCGCGCGCAGGGCTGCACCGACACCTGAAGCGCCGGTTCCGAGGATGAGCACGTCGGTCTTGATGCGCTTTCCCCAAGCTGTTTCTGTAACAAGCATGGTTTCTCCTTGGCTTCACTGAATAAAAAGGAAAGAAAAGGCCACTTATGCAACCGGAGTATCCGGTGTTTTCCTATTTCTTGTTCAGCAAAGGACATGCCAACGCATTATATTCGACTAGAGCTGATATTCTAATATGTTAGAGGAGAACACTCCACACAAAACGTTAATGAACAGAAAAATACATGATTCTATCAGAATATTTTCTGAATACAGAAATATTTCTGAAAAAATCCACCATCCGATAACCAAACACCATGCTCAAATGGCCTGATCTCCTGCCACAAGCACGCTGAAGCCGCAAAAAAGATTCCATTCGGGCAAAGCGAATCTTTCTCTCTTGCGAAAAAACACCCAAACAAAAAGGGGAGCACGGCCAATCAATCGCCTGAACGAAAGGGAATCCGGCAATCCCGCTGCCCCTCCGCCTCTTCTGCCCACTGAAGGCCCCTTCCCCACCCCCACCGCACAACGCTGTGCGCGGACTGCAAAAACGGCCATCCGCGCACAACAACGTACAGGGCACAAATAAAAAAGCCGCCTCCCAAACGGGAAACGGCTTTTTCTCGCCCTCAACAGACGTTCTTGAAACAATGTGCCCTGCCCCAAAGCAAGAAATCAAGTCACAGAAGAAACCACGTTACGCTCTCAAGAAACGCCTTACGGAAGAACGACCGCGAAAGGGCACCCCTTCCGGGGCCTTCTCCCCCGCATTCCTCAATCATACCGCAGAACGCTCATCCCCTTCAGCCGGGAAAGAATCAGATTCTCGCGGCGGACGTTGGGAAGTTCAGCTCCGGGCTGGAGGGAGGTGACGACGGCCCGCCCGATAATGTGCCGGCCTTCGCCGTTCCCGTCATCGGTACGAACGCCCCAAACGTTGTGGAACATAACGGGCTCGCCCTTGTACTCCCCTATATATAAGGTAATGTGCCCGCGCAGCCAGAGCAGCGTGGCGAACGGAACCCCTTCGTCCTTGATGATGCTTTCCTTACCCGAGGGGGACGCCTTCACGAAGCTGATGAACTGCCATGCCTTGGCCTGCGCCGATGAGTTGCGTGGCAGCCACACCCCAAAAGGGACGAAAAGATCCCTCATCGCCAGCGAGCAGTCCCGGTTGAACAGGTATCCGCCCCAGCCGTAGGGCTGCCCCATCATGCGGTTGCCGATCTCGGCCGCCGCCCTTGCCGTCAGGGGAATGGGCTTGCGCACCGCATCGGAGGGAGACACCCGCACGGGTACGGCCACGGCACGGCCCTGCGGATCACGCACAGGGACCAGCAGCCTCAGCGAGGATCCCGATCCGCCGGACAGAGGCAACATGGTCCCGAGGCTCCCCGTGGTAACATAACGGCCCAGCTCGTCCACCAGCGGGACGTCGTCACGGACGATGACCGCATACGTCCCGTTCTCGTAGCGCGAGCGGAACGGCGCGTCCGTCACAGCCGTATCCTCCGTGGGAACCCAGCCGGATACGAGCCCCGTCTCCACAAACACCCATGCGCCATCGGCGGAGGTATGCACGACAAGCAGCGGCATCCCCACCGGAAGCGTGGAGTACATGAACATATCGAAGGGATACCCCTCCCCGGCCTCGGCAGGGTTCCCGAACCGGGGCTTATGGGTGGGCGCTTCGCGCAGCACCGTGGGCCGCACGGTAATCGCCTTGTCGAACCGGGACGGGTACGCATCCCGAGCGGCGTTCGACGTCAGCTTGTCCCAATTCTCCTGCGTCCACGGCAACAGGTTTTCCGCCCATCCCCGCGCCTTGCTCCGCTTCTTCTGGCCGCCGAAAATGGCGAACGCCTCGGAGGCGGAAACGGAGGAGCGTACAGCCTCCCACGGGCCAAAGAACAGGCTGTTGAACCGGGCGTCCTGCCGGGCCTGCTCCGCAGCCGACATGAGGGGCTTGTCCGGATTGCCCTGCCGGGCATAGACCAGCAGGTCCTGCGGCAACCGCCGCAAATCCGCAATGCTCCCTTTCGGGCCTTCAAAGCTGCCGGACTCGGCCGGAGGCAGGCTCCCGCCCTTGCGTCCGCCGCCGCAGCCGCCGAGCGCGAGGGCGCAGCACAGCAATACGCCGAGAGCAATCAGACGGAGGCTTCTCCCTTTCACCATTTGGGGGACAGAGACAACGCCCCGCCCCCCGAGCCTTTCATACGGCGGCACACCCCAAAAGCCCTTGCGGGCACCAGAAACCATCATGTGCGTTTACCCTCAGTTTGCGGACCGGCGGCCTCCGGGGCCGCCCCCAAACGTCGGGCCAGCCACGTATACCGCTTCTGCATCCGGTTGTTTTTAACGGCCATCGCCAAAGCGCGGGGCTCTCCCACCAGTACGACGAGACGCTTGCCCCGCGTCACCCCCGTATAGATGAGATTCCGCTGCAGCAGCATATAGTGCTGCGTCATCAACGGAATGACGACGGCAGGATATTCCGAACCCTGTGATTTGTGAATGGAAATCGCGTAGGCCGCCACTATTTCGTCGAGTTCTTCCCAATCGTACCCGACATAACGGTCATCATACCGGACAACAAGGCATTTTTCCTGTACGTCCACACTGGAAACCCGCCCGATATCGCCGTTGTACACATCTTTCTCATAGTTGTTGCGGATCTGCATGACCTTATCGCCGAGCCGGTAGAGCCGCTCTCCGCGCTGCAGGGCCTCCCCTTCGGGATTGAGCGCCTGCTGAAGCCGCAGGTTGAGGTTCGCCGCGCCCACGGTGCCCTTGTGCATGGGCGAAAGCACCTGGATTTCATCGAAAGGATCAAGCTGGAAACGGCGGGGGATGTGGTTCTTGACCAAATCCACGATGATGTCCGCCGCGCGATCGGGATCGTCCTGCCGCATGAAATAGAAATCGGAAAGACGATCCTTTGAGGATTCGAGGCGTGGCAGCTCGCCCCGGTTGATCAGGTGGGCGTTGCACACGATTTCGCTTTCCGCCGCCTGCCGGAACACCTCCACCAGCTCGACCACGGGCATGGCCCCGGAAGCGATGAGATCCCCGAGCACATTGCCCGGCCCCACGGACGGGAGCTGATGCACGTCGCCCACGAACACGATGGTCGCGCCGAGCGGAGCCGCCTTGAGCAGGTGGTAAGCCAGCATGGTGTCCATCATGGACGCCTCGTCCACCACGAGCAGCCCGCAGGCCAGCGGGTTATCCTCATTGCGGGCGAACCCGTCGTCCTTGGGCGTGTATTCGAGCAGGCGGTGGATCGTGCGGGCTTCCCGGCCGATGGCCTCGGACATGCGCTTCGCCGCCCGGCCCGTGGGCGCGGCCAGCAAAATCTTGGCCTTGTTTTCCGCGAAAACCTGAATGATCGCGTTCAGGATGGTGGTCTTGCCCGTACCGGGGCCGCCGGTCAGGACCATTACTTTGGACGTCGCCGATGTGCGTACGGCCTCAAGCTGTTCCTCGGCCAGCGTAATGCCGAGCCGGGACACGACTTTCTCCACCACCTCGTCGGCTTTTGGGAACCGCACTGACTTCGGCGAGGCGAGGATACGCCGCAGGTAATAGGCAATCTTCGATTCGTAATGATGGAACCGGGTCAGGTACACGCCGATCTCGTCGTCGAGCTCCTCCAGTACCACCCGCTCCTCACGGGCGAGGCAGTCCACGGCCTCCTCGACGAACTCTTCCGCAATGCCGAGCTGGGAACAGGTCTGTTCCACCAAGGCCCGGCGGGGATAATAGACGTGCCCGTCGTCGATCTGCTTCATCAGCGTGTACAGCGTGCCCGCCTGAATCCGCAAAGGGTGCTCGCTTTCAAAGCCGAGCTTGGCCGCCAGCGCATCCGCCGTCAGGAAGCCGATGCCCCTGATGTCCATCGCCAGCCGGTAGGGGTTCTCCTGCACGATGGACAGCGCCTGCGGGCCGTAATGCTTATAGATACGGACGGCGAAGGAAGCGCCGATATCGTGCGGCTGGAGGAACTGCACCAGATTGCGCACGCCCTGATGCTCGGTCCAGCACTCGACGATGGTCACCAGCTTCTTCTGGGTGATGCCGGAAATTTCCAGCAGACGCTGCGGCTCCTCATCGAAAATCCTGAGCGTGTCTTCGCCGAACGCCTTGACGATGCGCGCCGCGATGCTCTTGCCGATGCCCTTGATCAGCCCGGAGGCCAGATACAGCTTGATACCCTCGGCGGTGGCGGGGAGCAGGCTTTCAAAGGAATCCATCTGCACCTGCCTGCCGAAGCGGGCGTTGTTCACCCACCGGCCCTTGATGCGCAGGGACGCGCCCGCCTGCGGGCTGCCCATATGCCCGACCACGGTGACGAGATCCACCTCGTCCTTGCCTTCCGGCCTGACCCGGAACACCGTGTAGCCGTTTTCCTCATTATGGAAGACCACACGCTCCAGCGTGCCCTGCAATTCCACCGTATCGTTGAGGGATGAAAGAGAAAGCTGCGTCATGCCCTACCCCATCCGCCGCTGCAGCAGCAGGGCGTCGGCCACGGTCAAGGCGGCCATCGCCTCAAGCACGGGATTGACGCGCGGAATGGCGCAGATGTCGTGCCGTCCGCCCACACGCAAGGATACGGGGCTGCCTTCGGCGTTCACGCTTTGCTGTTCCTTGGCGATGGAGGGGATGGGTTTGATCGCCACGGTCATCACCAGCGGCTGGCCGGTCGAAATGCCGCCGAGGATACCGCCGCAATGGTTGGTCGCGGGATTGCCCGGCGTCGATCCGGCCCCGGCCGGACGGTAGGCGTCGTTATTGAAGCTCCCCCGGCTGCGGGCCGCGGCGAAACCGTCGCCGATCTCCACGCCCTTGACCGCCCCTACGCTCATGAGCGCCTGCGCCAGCACGGCATCCAGCTTATCGAACACGGGTTCGCCCAGACCGGAGGGCACGCCGAGCACCTCCACCCGGACGATGCCGCCGAGCGTGTCGCCCTCGCCGCGTACGGTACGGACCAACGCCTCCCACGGTTCCACGGCGGCCTCACACGGGGCGCAGTACGGACGGGACGCCGCGCCCGCCATGTCTTCCGGCGTGAACGCCGGAGCGGGCATACCGCCGATTTCCAACGTGCAGGAACGCACCGAAATCCCCTGCGCCGCGAGCAGCGCGCGGGCAATGGCCCCGCCGGCCACACGAGCGGCGGTTTCGCGGGCCGAGGAACGCCCCCCGCCCCGGAAGTCGCGCACGCCGTACTTGGCGTCATAGGTCATATCCGCGTGCCCCGGACGCCAGACCGCCGCCAGCGGCCCGTAATCGCCGGAGCGCTGGTTGGTGTTCTCGATTTGGAAGCCGATGGGCGTTCCCGTGGTCGCGCCTTCAAAAACGCCGGACAGCAACCGGACGGCGTCCGGCTCCTTGCGCGTGGTCCCGGCCGTGCCGCCGCCGGGACGCCGCCGGTCGAGCTCCTTCTGGAGCAGTTCCTCCGAGAGGGCGATGCCCGCCGGGCAACCGTCAACGACGCCGCCGAGCGCCGGGCCGTGGGATTCCCCGTAGGTGGTCAGACGAAAAAGACGTCCGAAAGTATTTCCGCTCATGAATGCTCTTTCCTCCGTGTGACTCCCGCCATCAAAACACGATTCGTTTTCGGCGTCCAGAGACGAACCCCCAAGCGGAGCATGACTTTTTTCGCTTCCGCCTCCGCCGCCGCGCGCTTCCCTCCCTTTACAGACGGCGCCGTTCCCTACTATAGATACAAATTCACGCTACGGACAGGTACTTCCGTCCCTTCCGCGAAGACTTCAGCCAAAAAGGACATCTGTTGATGAATACGACCCTGAATATCGGGCTGGCCGGACTCGGAACCGTCGGCGGCGGCCTTGTGCGCCTGCTGTCCGAAAACGCCGAAGAAATCCGGGCCCGCTCCGGCTGCGACTTTAATCTGAAGGCTGTCGCCGTCCGCAATCCGAACCGTAAACGCGATCTTCCGGAGGGCGTGCGCCTGACGACCGATCCCATGACCCTTGCCGACGATCCCGACATTGACGTGGTCATCGAGCTGATGGGCGGCATCGACACGGCCAAGGAGCTCATCACGCGCAGCCTCGCAAAGGGCAAACAGGTCGTCACCGCCAACAAGGCCCTGCTCGCGGAAGAAGGCGAAAGCCTGTTCCGGCTGGCCGACGAAAAGGGCGCCACCCTGCTCTATGAAGCCAGCGTGGCGGGCGGCATCCCCATCGTCCAGACGCTGAAGGAAAGCCTTACCGGGAACCATATCACTTCGCTCGAAGGCATTTTGAACGGCACCGGCAACTATATCCTTTCGGAAATGACCAGCAAGGGCGTCAACTTCGCCCCGGCCCTCGCCGAAGCGCAGGAAAAGGGCTACGCCGAGGCCGATCCCACGCTGGACATCGACGGGTTCGACACCGCGCACAAGCTCGTGCTGCTTATCCGCCTCGCATGGGGCGTGGACTATCCCTATACGAAAATGCCCATCGAAGGCATCCGCAACCTCGACAAGATGGACATCGACTTTGCCCGCGAGTTCGGCTACCGCATCAAGCTCCTCGGCCGCGCCCGGATGCGTGACGGCAAGCTCGAAGCGGGCGTCTTCCCGACGCTGGTGAACCACACCTATCTCCTTGCCCGCGTGGGCGGCGCGTACAACGCCGTGCGCGTGGAAGGCAATGCGGTCGGCTCCCTCTTCCTGCACGGACTCGGCGCGGGCAGCCTGCCCACGGCCAGCGCGGTGCTCGGGGACCTTATTTCCATCGCCCGCCAGAACAACAAACTGAACTCCGGCTTCGTCAAGCAGGTGCTCCCGCAAGCCGACATCCTGCCCCCGGAAGAAGCCTGCAACACCTATTACATGCGCTTCATGGTCAAGGACGATCCCGGTGTCCTGCGCGACCTTTCCGGCGCGCTCTCCGATCAGGGCGTCAGCATCGCGCAGGCGATCCAGAAGGGACAGAGCGAAGCGGGCGTGCCCCTCGTCTTCATGACCCACGAAGCCCCGGTTTCCGCCATCCGCAAGGCCGTCGAAACCATGCGCAAGAGCGATTTCCTCCTTGCCCCGGCTATTTGTTATCGGGTCATGGGGTAAATGAAGCTATTGGGTTTGGGGAGGGGAACCTTTCTGGAGAAAGGTTCCCCTCCCCAAACCCCACTCCCTCCTCTCCCAAGACTTTCGACTTTATCGAATCCCCCATGACGATTATATCCGGTTTGAAAATTGTTGCCCATCAGAGAAAAAGAAGAGCATCCGCATACGGATGTTCTTCTTTTAAGAACCTCTTTAAAGAATTGAAGGAAAATGATGGGTGGGCATAGAATTATGCTCATAAAAACAGACAGCCCCATATCGGAAATGCCCTTTCAAGAAGCGAGCCTACGGAACTTCCGCCGCGCGGCCTTCCACCAGTCGATCTTTTTGAGGATGGGGGCCGGAGGAGTTTTTTGTAAAAAACGCCCCCGGTCTTCTTTCCTCAGCCCTATCCTCTTCGAAATGCCGTCGCAAAGAAAATGCCGCCAAGGATGGCCGCGGAACTAAGGGCAACGCGCAGCGTAATGGGTTCGTTGACGAACAGCACGCCGCCGATGGCGGTGATCACGGGAACGCTCAACTGGACGACAGCCGCAACAGTGACCGTGAACCGGACCACAACCATGTACCAAATCACATAGCCGCTGGCGGAAGCCAGCGCGCCGGCCGCCAGTGCGTACCACATGCCGGGATTATCGAAACTCACCTGCGAAGGCAGGCAAAGCATCATGAGCAGGGTGAAGGGAACGGCCTTCATGAAGTTTCCGGCGGTCGATGCGGCGGGATCGCTCACGCCTTTGCCGCACAGGCAATAAACGCCCCATGCCGCACCGGATATAAAAATGATCAGGGAGCTGAAAAACGGCGGAGCGGTCAATCCCGGCAACAGCAGGAAGACAAGGCCGACCAGCGCAATGCCGATGCCGATGCCCTGTTGCCTGCTCGGGCGTTCGCCGGAGAAGAATCCGAAACCGATCATCGTGGTCTGCACGGCTACAGCGATGATCAGCGTTCCCACGGCGGTGGGCAGCTCGACATAGGCCCACGAAAAACACGCCATATAGGTAAACAAGGACAGCGCGCCGGGCCATGTCCCGGACTTGAACACGTTCTTGTGGCGCACGGCCATGATCAGCCACAGCATCAGCGCGCCGGAAATGAGACGGACCGCCGTATAGGTCACGGGCTCCATTTTGTACTCAAGCAGCGCCAAACGGCACAGCACTGAATTGCCGGCGAAAAGCGTCATGGAAAGCAACGTCAACAACGCCGTACACATCGTACTATTCATGAAACCCCACCTTACAAGAAAACGCGGCCGGAAAGAGGCCGAAAAAAGGAACGCGCCGCAAAAAATCCGCGCATAAGCGCGGCTCAACGAACATAGCATCAGCCCAGCGAGATGACAATATACCGCCCCTCCGCGCTTCTCAGGGAAAACCAGTTGACCGGAGCTCCGTTCTTGGTACATCTTCTCAAAGGCGAAACGAACTTCTACAGGCAGGTCAGCAATGGATACCACGGAAACGCTTTTGGGACGGAAACCGGCTTTTGTTCTCGTGCCCGGATCATGGTGCGGGGCATGGTGCTGGAAGCCGGTGGCGGACAGGCTCCGCAATGCCGGGCATACGGTTTTCCCCATGAGCCTCACCGGGCTTGCCGAGCGCTCCCATCTCCTTTCCGACCGGATCACGCTGGAAACCCACGTCATGGATGTGGTCAACCTGATCAAGTACAATGACCTGCGAGACGTTGTGCTTGTGGGGCACAGCTACGCGGGGATTGTCCTGACGGCGGTCGCCGAGCGCATCCCGCAATGCCTCCGCCATATCGTCTATCTCGACGCAATGGTCCCCAAACCCGGCGAATGCGCAATGGATCTGATCCCGAACGACGAAGCCGAGCAGCGTGTCCTCCGGGCGCGCCATGACGGCGGGATCAGCATTCCCGCCCCGACTCCGGGACATTTCGCCACCGAGGCCATGCGGGAATGGTTCAGAGACCACATGACCCCGCAGCCCATCAAGCCCTATTTCGATCGCATCGACGTCCGTGTCCCCCAGGGCAACGGCGTTCCCGTAACCTATGTTTCCTGCACGCCCGTGAAGCTTCACCCCATCGCCCTTTCTGTGGAGCGTGCCCGCAGGCTCCCCCTCTGGCGCGTCGTCGAAATCGCCTCCGGCCACAACGTCCATCTCCACCGCCCCGATGATGTCGCGGAAATCCTTATGGAGTGCGCCGAAAGAGCATGATGCCCCCATTCTGGCGGCTGAAAAACTCTTTCGTGGAACACCTACCCGTATCAAACCGGAGCCGTTTCTTTCCCTTGAAAACAGAAAAGGCCGCCCTTCCGGACGGCCTTTTGGTGTCGTTAGATCACCGACGTACTGAAACGGTATGCCCACGGCCCAAAAATCCCCTTAGAGGAAATGGCCAGCTCTCAACGGTGAGATGAGGGCGTACGGTAACGGCGGTGAAGGCGCTACATATAGAGTTCGAGCAACCCTTCAGGAGGGGTGATGCGGATGATCTCGGTATCGAGATCGATGTCCGCGACAAATTCGGGCACGGCGGGAAGCAGGATTTCCTTGCCTTCCGGCGTGAGGATGGACCAAAGTTCCTGCTCTCCGTGGAAAAGGACGTGATCCAGCACGCCGAGCTTTTGCCCCGTCGCGTCAAGCACCACGGAAAGCCCGAGCATATCGTGCAGATACACCTCGTCCTCATCAAGTTCGGGCAACGCGGATTCGGGAATGAGAAGCGTCTGCCCGCGCAGGAATTCGGCGGCCGTGCGATCGGGGGCCTCGACAAACCGGATCAGCGGCGTCCCCTGATGCATACGGACGGTGTCGATCTCCATCTTTCTGGGAGGCTTGTTCCCGGCCTGAAGATACACCACATCCCCGCGCAGGAGCTCCAACGAGTCGGCATAGTAATTGACGCGGATTTCGCCACGGATGCCGTGGGGACGGGCGAGCGTGCCTATTTCGACCAGATCGGCCGGGATGTTGCGCTGTTCCGCCACGAACTACTCCACGATTTCCAGCATGACGCGACGATGGGCCTTGGAAGAGGCCGCGCCGAGCAGCGTACGGAGCGCACGGGCGGTCCGGCCCTGCTTGCCGATCACCTTGCCGAGATCTTCCTTGGCGACGCGCAACTCAAGGACGGCGCCCTGTTCCCCTTCCACCTCGACGACCTGCACGTCTTCAGGCTTGTCCACAAGCCCTTTGGCGACAAATTCCACAAAATCTTTCATAGCGTACCTGTCCTGTTCGGTGAGGGAAAACAGCTCTCAGCTGCAGAAGCTTTCGGGAAAACATGCGTTCTCCAAGCGTGCCGCCGGAATTTTTGACGCGGAGCCTCTCCACCCATCAGCAAATGCGGGGTAGAGAAAAGAAGGGCGCCTACCGTTCTCTTCACAGCAACATAAAAAAAGACAAACGACCCGAGCCGACCCGCAGAGGCCGACCGGGTCGCTGAAAAGCTAGACAACCGAAAGGCGAACTAGGCGTCGGCCTTCTTGGCATACTGCTTCATGAGCGAGCGCACGGTGTCGCTCATCTCGGCGCCGAGGTCCATCCACTTCTGCACCTTGTCGGTGTCGATCTTGATGTCGGCGGGGCTGACCTGCGGGTTGTAGTAGCCGAGGAATTCCAGCGGGCGACCGTCACGGCGGCTGGCGGTGTTGGTGGCCACGATGCGGAAGAAGGAACGCTTCTTGTTGCCCATGCGGGTAAGTCTCAGTTTAACGGACATTGGAACACTCCTATTGGTATCGTATAAAGTTGTTGCTCAAGGACAAGGGGAATGCCTTGCGACCTGCACGACTGGGCCGGAAACTCGCCACCAGCCTTTCGGCCGGGGAATAACCGACCGGGTGCCGACGCGGCCCGCAAACGGAAGAGGATCAACGCTTTTTCTTGCGCTTCTGCCGTTCCGTCTTTTTCTTTTTCGTGGCGGATTTACCGCTGCCCGGAGCTCCGGGCAAACCGGGCATCCCGCCCATGCCGGGGAGTCCGCCCATACCGGGCAACCCACCCATACCGGAAAGGCCGCCCATGCCGGGGAGCCCTCCCATACCGGGCATACCGCCCATTCCCCCCATCCCTTTGGGCAACGGAGGCATTTTCGGCCTGCCGCCCTTGGCTTTGGGGTTCATCACCTGCTGCATCATCTGACGCATCTGGGTGAACTGGCGCAGGACCTGATTGACCTGTGCCACGGTCGTGCCGGACCCGGCGGCGATGCGCTGCCGGCGGCTGCCGTTGATGAGATCCGGATTCCGGCGCTCTTTCATGGTCATGGAATTGATGACGGCTTCAGTGCGCGCCATCTCCTGTTCCGGGGCCTTCAGATCGCCGAGCTTGGAGGTCAGACCGCCAAGTCCGGGAATAAGCTTGAGGATATTTTCCAGCGACCCGATCTTTTTCATGCGGCGCATCTGGGTACGGAAATCCTCAAAATCGAACGTGGCCTTTTGCAGCTTCTTGGCCATGGCTTCGGCTTCTTCCGCCTCGAAAGAGCTTTGCGCCTTTTCGATGAGCGTGAGCATATCGCCCATGCCAAGAATACGCCCCGCCACGCGCTCGGGGTGGAACACCTCGAGATCGGAAAGCTTTTCACCGACGCCGACATACTTGACCGAAGCGCCCGTCACCGACTTGATGGACAGGGCCGCGCCGCCGCGGGCATCGCCGTCCATCTTGGTCAGGACCACGCCGGTCAGGGCCAGATCCTTGTTGAAGGCTTCGGCCACGGTCACGGCATCCTGACCGGTCATGGCGTCGGCCACGAACAAAATTTCCTGCGGCTGTACGGCGGACTTGATGTCCACCAGCTCCTGCATGAGCGGGGCGTCGATGTGCAAGCGGCCCGCCGTATCGAGGATGACCACGGTGCACTGCTTCTCTTTGGCGTCTTCGAACGCGGCGCGGACAATATCCACGGGCTTCATATCCGCCGAAGAAGCAAAGCAGGGGATGTCGAGCTGCCGGGCGAGCGTGCGGAGCTGATCGATGGCGGCGGGACGGTACACGTCCACGGGAACGAGATAAGGCCGCATTTTCTGCTTGCGCAGGAGATTGGCGAGCTTGCCCGCCGATGTGGTCTTACCGGAACCCTGAAGGCCCACCATCATGATGACGCCGGGCTGCGCGCCGCGCAGGTTCAGTTCGGTTGTTTCGCCGCCGAGCAGGGTAACGAGTTCGTCATGCACAGCTTTGACGAGCTGCTGCGTGGGGGTCAGGCTTTTTTCGACTTCCTGGCCGAGCACGCGCTCACGCACACGCTCCACGAACTCCTTGACGACCTTGAAGTTGACGTCGGCTTCCAACAGGGCAAGACGCACCTCGCGCAGGCCATCGCGGATATTTTCCTCGGTGAGCTGCGCCCGGCCGCTCAGGGAGCGGAACGCGCTGGACAACCTGTCAGATAAACTTTCGAACATGAACTTCTCCGTGATGCAGGAACTTCACAATTTGTAAGCCCCAGAGCGTTACCCATCTTTATCCCAAAAGTCAAGCTTCCGGGAAAGATTCCGCCGCGCCGGGCAAACCCTTTCCGTCCCTAGAGGGCGGCAGCGGGGCAAGCGTAATGCCCTTCTCCACGGCGTATTTTCCCGACCATGCGCACAAGCCCCGCAGCACCGGGGCGAGCTCCATCCCCCTCTCCGTCAACGAATATTCCACATGGGGCGGGATGACCGGATAAACCGTCCGGGTAAGCAGCCCGGCAGCCTCCAGTTCGCGGAGCTGGAGGGTCAGCATCTTCTGGGTGATGTCCCCCAACTTGCGCTTGATTTCGCTGAACCGCTTGGTTCCGCTCAGCAGGTGCCACAGAAGAACGAGCTTCCATTTGCCGCCCACCAGTTCCATCGCCAGTTCCAACGAGCAGTTGTATTGCGGTTTGATCTGCTTCATGCCGCAAGCCGTCCCCTTAGTATCTTTTTAGGAACTATAGGATAAAAATGTGCGTACTTGCAAGAATGAATCGTACCTCTATAGTACAGGTAAACAACTTTGGAGGTTTGCCATGAACGATTTCCTTTCGCTTGCCCAAAAAAGATATGCCGTCCGCTCGTATCTCCCCAAACCTGTTGAGGCAGAAAAGCTTGAGCGCATCCTTGAGGCGGGGCGCGTAGCTCCAACGGCGAAAAATACCCAGCCGTTCAGGTTCCTCGTCGTGCAGCACCCTGAAAGGCTGAAAAAACTTTCCGCCTGCACCAACGTGAAAGGCTACCCGCTGGCGATCATCGTCTGCAGTGTTGCTTCCGAAGTCTGGGTGCGTCCCTTTGACGGCAAGAGCAAGCCCGACACCGACGCGGCGATAGCGGCGACACACATGCTTTTGGAAGCGACGGATCTGGGCTTGGGCAGCTGCTGGCTCATGCATTTCGATCCCGCGCCCATACGCGAGCAATTCCGCATCCCCGAAGGGACAGAGCCTGAATACATCCTCGCCATCGGTTACCCGGCGGAAGATTCGCACCCCTCCGAGCGGCACACCAAGCGCAAGCCGCTGGAGGATCTTGTTGTTGAGGAATCTTTCTAGGAAAAGTTTGGAGGGGGAGAGGCCCCTTTCTCCAGAAAGGGGCCTCTCCCCCTCCAAACCTCCCCCTCTCCCCCAAAGACTTTTGCCTGGGGCAATGACAAAACGGGAAGCACATCATTTCTTTTCGGAGGCATCCGTCTCCCGGTTCCGCACAACAAAAAGACAAGGAAACCCCGTCTTTTTTCATTGCAGGTAAATGCGATAAGAAGATTTCAACAGGACAATCAAAAAGATGACTCTACCCAACAACCGACACAACGCCCTTCCCTTTTTGACTCCCCAAACCACGAATAGGGATTCGATAAAGGGGAAAGTCTTGGGAGAAGGAGGGGTGGGGCGTGGGGAGGGGAGGAAGGACCTTTCTTCAGAAAGGTCCTTCCTCCCCTCCCCACATCTGCATCCCTACCCTTTCATCCTAATAATAACCTCACCGCCGGGGACCATGCCCTTGAGCGCACCGAGCATCCCCTTGATGCCGCCGGAAAGCATCTGCGCCGTAAAGGGGTTAAGCCCCACGGACTGACCGTTGACGGTGACTTCAATGCTCCCGCGCGCGGCCACGCAATCGCCGGGCGTCTTCTCTCCAGCCACGATGCGCTGCGTCATGGCGGTACAGTCCGCTTCCCCGCAAGCTCCGCAATCCAGCGCGGGCAACAAAAAGCCCTTTTCAAGAACCAGATCGACCAGCGCATCCAGATCTTCGGCCGTGAACGACGGCAGCCCGGGGAGCTTGTTGTCCCCATACGTAGCGAGCGCCAGCTCGGGGCGCAGAGCCTTGCAGCCTTCCGGAAGCGCCGTCAAAAGTTCCGGGGTGGTCCGCAAACACAAAATACGCGGCAGCCAGCCGATGGTTTTGCCTCCTTCCACCAGCAGGATGTCCGCATCCAGCAGAGGGACCAAATCCCGGAGGAAGCACGGATGCCCCCAATGGATCATGGCTTCGCCCTTGCCGTCCTTCGTATTGCTCAACCCCACAATGGTCCGTTTCGGGCCCATCAAAAGCGCGGTATCCGTGTCCGGCTTGTCCAGTTCGTGATGGGTGTGTTTGGCAATGGCGACTTTGAGGCCTCGGGCTTCCAGACACTCGGAAAGCCGGGAAATGAGCGTCGTCTTGCCGGAATTGCTGAACCCTATGATACTGATGGCTTGCATACGGATCTCCTGTGGTAAAATTTTTTGGTTCCCACGTGCCGGATACCAAGGGGTTGTCCGGGCGGGTACAAATTATGACACCCCGCCGCGGGGGAACGCTTTTTTGACTTTCCCGTAATACACTACAACTCTTGTCAAAAACAGAAAAAACGATTTTTACGCGATGTTGGCACGCACATTGCTATAGATAAAGTAATTCCTTTCTTCTTTCTTCATCACTTTCTTCCTCCCATAACGGCCCGCTTTACGCGGGCTGTTCTGGTTTCAGAGACCGGGCTTGACTCCGAGGACGCGAAACCGTAACCAGTCCCCACATCACTACACGCAGGCCGCACGCCTGTCTTATCCCGGAGGAACCCCATGTCCCTGTGTCCCTGCGGCTCCGGCCGCCCCTACGAAGAATGCTGCGAAACCTATATCGAAGGCCGCGAAACCGCCCCCACCGCCGAAGCGCTCATGCGTTCGCGCTATGCCGCCCACACCCTCGGCAAGTATGATTACCTCAACGAAACGGTGCATCCGAGCATCCGTGACGAGGCCGATCATGAAGACATGAAGAAATGGTCGGAAGCCGTGGAGTGGGAAGGCCTTGAAATTTTCTCCACCAAGGACGGCGCCGAAACCGACGAGACCGGTGAAGTATCCTTTGAAGCACGCTATTCTGTCAACGGTATGCCCCAGTCCCTGCGTGAGGACGCTTTCTTCCGCCGTGAAGACGGCCGCTGGTACTACGTGGACGGCAATGTCCACGGCCAGGACCCGTACCGCCGCGAAACGCCCAAAGTCGGACGTAACGAGCCTTGCCCCTGCGGCAGCGGCAAGAAGTACAAGAAATGTTGCGGCAAATAGACCCAACCGTCAACGCATGATATGAAAAAAGGGAACTTCGGTTCCCTTTTTTTGTACGCCCTCTCTGGCGTTACAGCATCGACGTCCGCAAGGCCGCTGGTTCGGCATCGTTCATATTCGTAGAATGCCCGGCCATCTGCTCGGCTCCGGGGGTCTCCGCCGCCTTCGGCCTCGGGGCCATCGGCTGGCGGACTTCATGCACGTCGCCGGGCTGGAACAACTGCTGCGGCGCTTCCCGCTCCGCTTGGGTGCCCTGCGGGGGAACCGGCTGATGCGGGTTCTCCTGAATCGCGGGGGCGGCCACGTTGACACCTTCGGGCAGGGCATCTTGGCGCAAGGCCGCAAGGTACTCGGAAACCGTCACAAACTGGCAGCCGTCCGCAATGAGGCGATCAAGAATTTCAGGCAGGGCTTCTATGGTCTGCTCATGCGTATCGTGGAACAGGAAAACGCCGCGCAGCTTCTGGCCGCTGATGAGCGTCTTCATATTTTCAATGCTCGCCCGCTTGGACCAGTCCATGCTGTCGATGGACCACAGCATGATGTCCGCCCCCTCGGCCTTGGCTATCGCCACAGTGTTGGCGTCAAAATTTCCGTACGGCGGCCGGATGTAGCGCGAATGCACGCCGAGTTTCCGCAATAATTCCTGAACACTCAGGATTTCGCTCCGTTGCGCGTCAACGGAAAGGTGGCGGAGCGACTTGTGCGAATAGGTGTGGTTGCCGATTTCGTGCCCTTCCTGCTGAAGGCGTACAATGAGCTCGGGGTGGTATTTGACCTGTTTGCCCACAACAAAAAACGTGGCATGAATACCCCGCTCCCGCAGGATCTCCATCAGGCGTTCCGTGTGGCTGCTCGGGCCGTCGTCAAACGTCAACGCGCAAAGATTGCTCCCCTTGCTCATTTTCAAGATGGCGCGGCCGTCCACCACCGTCCCCGCGCCATCAGCGGAAGCGTTTCCGGGGAACAACGAGACCCCTGCGCACAGCAGCGCGGACGCACAGACACGAATCAATCGGGCGAGAATCATGACGCGGCCTCTAAAAAACGGCAAGCACGGCTTGTCAAAAAAGTTATACGCAAGATGCGGGGCAAGCTCTAGCACGGAGGCGCTTCCCCCGCAAGGCTTCATCATACAGGCTTCAAAAGAAAAGCACAGTCCCTGATTTCACTCAGGGAAAGAATATCTTCATCCTTTATCTTCGCGCCAAACATGCCGTTTCCACAAAGCACGTTTGCGTCTCCCGGCTGCCCGTCCCTCCCAACGCGCCAACGGCCAGCCGCCCTACGGATTCCCCTGCCTCAAAAACCTTTCCGCAAAGGGCTAGAGCCTTCTCCCCAAAAAAGGAGGCCGCGCAAACGGAATCCCGCCGCACAGCCCCCTTTCAGCCTCATGCCGATAGGACGCTCCATAAACAGGAGCCTTCCTCTCTTTTCTTTATTGTTTGCCTTCGATCTTCGCCCACGAATCCTTGAGCGTCACAGTCCTGTTGAAGACAGGCGCACCGGGCTTGCTGTCCGGATCGACACAGAAATACCCGAGGCGCTCGAACTGCACGCGGGACCCGGCGGGGAATTCCGCCAGAGCGGGTTCGACCTGCGCGGTCACGACACGCATGGAGTCGGGGTTCAGCAGATCCGTGAACTCCACGCCTTCGGGCGTATTGCCGGGCGTCGGGGACGTGAACAGGTGCTCGTACAGGCGCACTTCGGCGGATACGGCGTGGGGCACGGAAACCCAATGGATGGTGCCCTTGATCTTGCGTCCGTCGGGCGTGGCCCCGCCCTTCGATTCCGGATCATAGGTACAGCGAAGCTCCACGATGTTGCCGTCCGCGTCTTTGATCACGTCCTTGCACGTGACATAGTAGGCATAACGCAGGCGGACTTCCGAACCGGGGAAGAGGCGGTGGAACTTCTTCGGCGGATCTTCGCGGAAGTCGTCCCGCTCGATATAAAGCTCACGGCTGAACGGCACCTTGCGGCTGCCTTCCACGCTGCCGTCCTGGCTGAAAGGCATGTCGAACCATTCCACCTGCCCTTCAGGATAGTTCTCGATGACGACCTTGATCGGATCGAGTACGGCCATCGTGCGCGGAGCAATCGCGTTCAGGTGTTCGCGCACGCAGAACTCGAGCAGGCTGTATTCCACCAGATTTTCCGCGCGGGCCACGCCGATGCGCGAGCAGAAGTCACGGATGGCTTCCGGGGTGTATCCCCGGCGTCGCATCCCGCAAATGGTGGGCATACGGGGATCGTCCCAGCCGCGCACGAACCCGCCCTTCACGAGCTGGATGAGCTTGCGCTTGGACAGCACGGTGTAGGTCAGGCCAAGGCGGGCGAACTCGATCTGCTGCGGGTGGTACACGTTCAGCGCGTCGAGCACCCAGTCGTACAGCTCGCGGTTGTTGACGAACTCCAGCGTGCAGATGGAGTGCGTAATGCCTTCCAGCGAGTCGGACAGGCAGTGTGTAAAGTCGTACATGGGATAGACGCACCACTTGTCGCCGGTCCGGTGGTGTTCGGCATGGCGGATGCGGTACAGCGTGGGGTCACGCATAACCACGTTGGGAGAGGCCATGTCGATCTTGGCGCGGAGCACATGCTCCCCGTCGGCGAACTCGCCGCCGCGCATCCGGTGGAACAGATCGAGGTTTTCCTCGATGGAACGGTTCCGGTATGGGCTTTCCGTGCCCGGCTGCGTCAGCGTGCCCCGGCTGGCGCGGATTTCCTCGGCGCTCTGGCTGTCCACATACGCCTTGCCGTCACGGATGAGCTGCTCGGCGAACGCATACAATTGATCGAAGTAGTTGGAAGCGTAATATTCCCGATCGTCCCATTCGCCGCCGAGCCAGTGCACGTCTTCACGGATGGAATCCACGTATTCGGTATCTTCCTTCACCGGATTGGTATCGTCGAAGCGCAGGTTGCACAGCCCGCCGTACTCTTGCGCCAACCCGAAGTTGATGCAGATGGATTTGGCGTGGCCGATGTGCAGATAGCCGTTCGGCTCAGGAGGGAACCGGGTGTGGACTTTCCTGCCGAAGCGCCCGGAGGCGTTGTCCTGATTGATGCGGACGTGCAGAAAATCTAGTCCGACGCTGTTTTCCGGTGTGGAGGAAGCCGTTTCCGTGGAGGAAGCATCCATGTTCATGAACAATCCTTTGCTGCCGCCTTCAGAGGGCGGCTGGCGTTTATGAAACCGCGAGGTTCCGTTTGAGAGCTAGTTTTTCGGGGGTACGATGCCGGGGGCTTCGCCCTGCTGCACGGGGGGCTGAATCATGGGCATACCGCCCTTTTCGGCTCCGGCGGGAGGCATGGCTTTGCCGCCCATGCCCGCTGGCATACCCATTCCGGCGGGAGGCATTCCCTTCTGGCCGCCCATATGGGATTTCATGAAGTTGTCCCATTCGCTGCGGCAGATGCCGCCGCTCTTGTCGGCGTCGATCGTGTCGAAGGCGGGGCGCTTCATGCCGGGGACGGCAGCCTGGAACTCTTCCCAATCCACCTGTCCGTTGCCATCCTTATCCATCTGTTCAAAACGATCGGGGGCGGCATACGCAGGCGCGGCACACAGGGTCAGTGCCGCCAGAAAAAGCAATTTTTTCATAGTGGTCTCCTCAGGATTCTCTCCTGACGGGTTAATGGCATGTTTTCACAGTGTAACCACTCTCCTTCCGGGGCGCAAGCACGGGAGAGGGAGGAAAAGCTGGAAGAATCGGGGGAGGGGAGAGGGAAATTTTCTGAAGAAAGTTTCCCTCTCCCCTCCCCCGTACCCCCTCCTCTCTCCTTTCAAAGACTTTCGACCTTATCGAATCCCTCTTGTCAGCTTTCCCGGTACATTCAAGCCAAAAGGAGATCGGAAGAGCGTCGTGTAGGGAAAGAGTGTAGATCTCGGTGGTCG